>ODAI011228384.1_pt1 | contig 35043 bp, 28 predicted proteins | sample 1539321 | NCBI WGS metagenome assembly ODAI01 (sample SAMN02144231, study PRJEB22623) | gut metagenome | biome: sheep rumen | host: Ovis aries | place: New Zealand
CTTTTAGCCCGCATTTCCCCGGATCTGGAAGAAAGACTGAACATAGCCAGAGGAAAAAGAGGCCGCTCCCTTACCGGAAATCTTGAATACACCGGCGGTGAATTCAGAAATCAAAAAGGAAAAGTCGGCCGGGATGACGGACGCTTTGGCGGTAAAATTCATAAAGTCAAGGATGAAAACATCGTCAGCATCGGCGGAAGTCAGTTTGAACTGCAAAAGGTCAAGGGAAAGAAAATTCTCGTTCTGTCCTTTGACACCTTCAGACCGGCCCTGCTCGCCGAACGGGACGAAAACCGTCTTGCCCAGATTGGCGGCTTAAAGGGAAAAATTCTGCTTAAAGGCGGCGAACTTTTAACCGGCGAAAAAGTAGAACTTATATGCAAGCTGACCAGAACCTTAAATCTGCTTCCCATTGGTGAAAAAGAATGGCCCCGAGGCATGAACGTTCAGTTGGGAAAAGATGACGGCACCCAGCGCCTTATCGCCAATCTTGACTACGTACTCCGTGTTACCATGGCAAAAGCAAAGAGCCGGGAATACGGTTTTATCTGCCTCTACACCGACGGCAAGGGAACCTACTGGTTCAAGGTAAGCCGGGGCTTCCCCACAGCCCTGAACGAAAGTCTTTCCAGCCTGGAAACACTGATTGACGAAGCAGCGGTAGCCCTGAGCCCCGCCCAAAAGGAAAAAGTAAACATTGTCTACCGCGTGCTGAACAGTCTTTACGACTAGGCCAGCGGCAACACGGAAGTGTGTATATGGGTGATTGCGGCGGCAAGGGCGTCGGCCGCGTGATCCGGCTTAGGCTCGGTTTCCAGATTCAGAAGAATCTTTACATAGCGCTCTACCAGTTCCTTGTCGGCCCTGCCGCTTCCCGTCACAGATGTCTTAATCTGGTTGGGCGTATACATGGAAAGAGGTATGGCAAACTGGCTCAGGCACATCGTTACCACCCCCTTTGCCTCGGCAACATTGAGGGCACTGCTGACATTTCTGGCAAAATAGAGGGTTTCCATCCCTGCTTCATCCGGCTTAAACTCCTCCAGAACAGCCACCAGACGGTTATAAATGGCAAGCAGTCGCGTTCCATGATCATCATCAGGAGAAGTTTCAATAATGCCGTAACTCACCAGGCGCTTTGTCTGACCAATTGCGTCAATCACGCCAAAGCCAGTGTGTGCAAGTCCGGGGTCAATGCCAATTATACGCTTTTTTTTCATCTTAATTCGCTGCCATAAACAAAAAATCCCTGAGCCGAAACCCAGGGATTTGCATTATCGTAGAAAAACTTATGCTTCCGGATCGAAGTCGTCAGGATATTCTACAGTTGAGTAGACGTTCTGAACGTCTTCATCTTCTTCCAGACGGTCAAGGAGCTTCTGTACTTTTGCAGCAGTTTCCTTGTCTACAGCATTGTATGCCATCGGAACCATGTTCACGCCAGCTGAAAGAGATTCGTAACCCTTACCCTGCAGTGCTTCAAGAACACCATCAAAGCTTCCGGGCTGTGTTGTAACAGTAACAACACCGTCTTCATTTACGATGTCGTCTGCACCAGCTTCCAGAGCAACTTCCATCAGTTCATCTTCGCTTACTTTTTCTGCATCGTACTCGATAACGCCCTTGCGCTCGAACATACGACTTACAGAACCTGAAGTACCCAGGTTTCCGCCAGTCTTATTGAAGATGTTGCGGACGTTTGCAGCGGCACGGTTCTTGTTGTCAGTCAAGACTTCAACGAGAACAGCTACGCCACCTGCTGCGTATCCTTCGTATACCAGTTCTTCATAGTTTGCTGCACCAGTTTCACCAGTACCCTTTTTGATTGCGCGTTCGATGTTATCCTTGGGCATGGAAGCAGCACGAGCCTTCAAAATAGCTGTGCGCAAGCGCGGGTTAGCATTCGGGTCACCACCGCCCATCTTTGCAGCGATAGAAATTTCCTTGATAAACTTTGTAAACAACTGACCACGCTTGGCATCTGCAATACCCTTAGCGTGCTTAATGGTAGACCATTTACTGTGTCCTGACATTATATGCTCCTATAAACTAAATTTAATTCAAAAAGTAGTTTCATATTTTAACAGAAATCAAAATGCAGTGTCAACTAGAACAGTTTCTTTAATCCGCCGCCCAGGGCATTTTTTACCGCATCACCCGCCGCATTCTTTCCTGCATTGGCAAGGGCTCCGGCAAGTTCTTTCTTCTTGGCCTCCAGCTGATCATTCATACTGTTCACCTTATTTGTTGAGTTATTGAGTGATGTATTTATACCCGCAAACTCAGTGATTTTTGACATGGCTCCGCCTGACATCTCGTCAATCTTTGCCTGCTGTTCTTTAACCTTTGCCATAGCCTTTGCACTCGCCTCTCCCATCATTGTAGAAGCCATGGACTGCATTGCCTGCATCAGTTTTTTATCCAGATCGCTGCTGATGTTCAGGTCAAGTCCCTTAACAGGACTAAATCCGACTTTTGCACCAACCGTCAAATCCTTTATGGAAGCAATCGCTCCCTGATAGAGTTTGTCTGCAGTTTCATTTGGAAGGGGTGCGGAAGTAAGTTTTACCGGTTTCATTCCCAGTTTACCGTCAATGCCAAAACTGTAGTCAGCATCAGCCGTAAGGGTACCGGTAATCGTTGTAATGCCTTCAAGCGAGGGAACTCCATCCGCAGAAACAGCCTTTGACATATCCATGGTAAAGGGATAATTATTTCCGCTGTAGTTACCGGTAATCAAAGGTGCACTTGATGAAGTACGGGCGTCAATGGTCAGACCAGCTCTGTGTACCTGTTTTTCTGTAGTATAGGAACCTTTTGCCACCATGGGAGCCCCACGCTTGTCCATGTCGCTGGAAATATCAGTTGCAGTGGCTTCCAGTCCCAGACCAGATGCGGCAAGGCGTTCAATCAGGAACTTGGGAACATTGTCTTTTTTCCAGTATACATCACGCCCCGCAAGACGGCCTGTAGAAGTCTTATTCTTTGCTTTTTTAGCCTTTTTGTCAGTATTTTCCTTAGAAGCACTGTCGGCTGCATTTGCATTTTTCATGCCGCCCGCATAGTCAACAGCCTTTTTCAGATAGGGATAGTATTTTCCCAGTGTCTCATAGGCAACGCTGTCCAGACAGCCGGAAAGAATTCCCTTTGCCGTGTCAGCATTAAATGATGTGTACATGCCGACTTTTTCGCTGATAAGGGCTTTATCTTCCGCAACAGTTTTGGAAAGCTCATCAGAAAGCCTTTTTACCTTGTCTGAATCCCCCTTGATTGAGTTGCTGACATTTTCCACATTTGACTTAACCTTTTTACCGTCTTCAATTGCGCTGGTAATTTTGGAAATCGCATCCTGAATCTGTGCCGGAGTCTTTAAGTTATTTACATTGATTGAGGCAAGAGTCTGGGCAGATGACTGGAAAGACTTTACCTGTGCTTCAATTTCTGCGGGCTTTGCCTTCCAGGTGTCCACAATAGCCTTAACTTCGGCTTCTACTTCCTTTGCTTTTTCTGCGGTCTTAAAGTTTTCCTTGATGTCATCCGCAACATTCTTGGGATTATAAGCCGCAAAAGCCGCTGTCAGGTTGTCTTTTGCCGTATCAAGTGCAGTTCCACTCTTATCCCTGAGGGCAGAATAGAAACCGCTTTCGTCCTTTACTTCTTCTACCTTCTGTTGTACAGCCTTTGCCGGCAGGGCACCGCTTGTTTTTCTTTCAGTTCCCAGGGCGACGCCTGTAATTTCAATGTTTTCTGCATCAAAACGGCCCCGCAAAAGCTGAGCAAGGTTGAAATTCAGGTCAAGTTTTTCAAACTCAAAGATATTCTTCATGGGTTCATCTTTATTGGCCTGGGCAAGATGATTGACCTTAAGCTGAGCCCCAAAGATTTCCACGCGGACAGAATCGATGTCACACTTAGCGGCAAATACATTCTGCATGGCGTTCTTAATGGCATATTTGACAAGCTGATTCTTAAAGAAGGTCACGGAGATTCCTACAAGGGCAATAACTGCGGCTACAGCAACAAAAGAACCAACTTTTACGCGTCCCTTGTTCTTTTTTATTGACTTTGCAATGATCTTCAGGCGTTTGACTTCTTTTTTGGTCAGTTCCATGTCCATAGGAATGGCCAGTTTTTCGCTTCCCTTTACATTTTCTTTCTTAAAGAGAGACTTTACATAGGTGATATCGTCCTGAATATAGAGCTTTTTCAGAATCTTCTTTTCAAACTGCTTCTGTGTATATTTCTTTTTGAGAAGTCCGGGAAGTTTTTTTGCACTTACCTTTACGGCTTCTTTTTTTGCCAGAGTCTTTTCTTCTGTCTTTGGTTTTTTATCTGCCATTTTTACCTACCCCCTCGCCACATCTGTAATCTTTGCTATAAGAGGAAGATTTGAAATCGTCTTGAATACAGGAGCCTTCCGCAGAGCCGGAACCGCATACTTACGGATAAGGCGAACCAGAATATGACCCAGCAGGCAGACAGGAATGTACAGGGCAAGTCCCACAAGGAAAGAACCCGTCACCACGCTGTTGTTGAATTTTGTAAAAGCAACAAAGGGAATGTCCATCAAATCACCAAAAAATCCTGAAAGACTGGGAATTGTCAGGAAAGCATAGCCCAGACGGTCAAAAAGCGGATCCAGAGCGGGTGAAATCGCTGCCCCGAACAAAATCATCAGAAGATATGCCGCTTTATTGAAACGGATAAAGAAAATGAACACAAATACAAGATACCAAAGCAGATTGTTCTTCGGCATCAGGCCCAAAAGCAGACCGCACGCCATAGCATGGGCGATTTCTCCCGGATTGGAGTTAGCGCAAAGCGCCTTAAAAAGATTAACAATAGCTTTTAACATAATAGAATGAGTATATCACAAAAACATTAAAATAGTATATAATCAAACTTCAGGAAAGGAAAAAGAAAAATGATTGTTGTAGCAGAAATCGGAACTTCACACGGAGGCTCCCTGGAAAAAGCAAAGGCCCTGATTGATGCGGCCGCTGATTCTGGTGCCGATGCCGTAAAACTGCAGTGGGTCTATGCGGATGAAATCCTGCACCCGGACACAGGCTATGTAAATCTTCCCTCCGGCAGAATCCGCCTCTACGACCGCTTCAAGGAACTTGAAGTAGCTCCTGATTTTTTTGCAGAATGCGCATCCTACGCCCGCCAGAAAAAAATGCTTTTCATCTGCTCGCCATTTGGCCTGAAAAGCCTTTCCCAACTGCTGGAACTCAAGCCGGATGCCGTCAAAATCGCCTCACCGGAACTGAACCATTTTCCCCTGCTCCAGGCACTGGCAGAATACCGCAGCAGCCACAAAATTCCGGTAATACTTTCCAGCGGAGTTTCCAGACTGGCAGACATTGAGGCTGCTCTCTCCATACTCGGACGGGATGACCTTACCCTGCTTCACTGCATTACTTCTTACCCCGCACCCGAAAGCGAATACAACCTGCGGCTGATAAAAAGCCTTTCCCAGATTTTTGGCGTAAAGACAGGGGTAAGTGACCACAGTCTGGACCCCGTGCTTGTTCCCTCCCTCTCTGCTGCCATGGGCGGAGAAATGCTGGAAAAGCACATTACCCTGAGCAAGGAAACAAACGGGCTGGATGACCCTGTCGCCCTGAATCCGGAAGAATTTGCCCACATGTGCTACTGCATTCACCAGTGCGAAGCCATGATTCGTCGCTATAGTCTCAGCTGCGGGGGCGACAATATTACGGAAGAAATGGAAGAACAGTACGGAAAAGAAAAAGTGCAGGCTGTTCTTGGTGACGGCGTAAAAAGGCTTGCCAAAAGTGAAGAGGCAAACTATGGCCGTACAAACAGAAGCCTGCACTTTATGCATGCAATGAAAGAAGGCCAGATCATCGGCCCCCAGGACATTGGAGTACTGCGGACAGAAAAAGTCCTGTCTCCGGGACTGGGTCCGCAGTTTTTAGAAAACATCATCGGCGCCCGCCTGGCAAAAGATACTGCCAATGGTGCAGGCGTCCAGTGGGATGATGTAATCAGGCTTTAGTTACTGCTTACAGGTGTAGAATCAGAGCCCGTATCCCTGGAAGACTGAGAATTTTTAGCCTCCTCAATTGCCTTAGCATTCCAAATCTCCAGAACTTTTGACCAGTTAGGAGCATAGCCGGTTACCTTATCATAGTTTGTATAATACGTTGCCTCAGGCATACCGGACCACTGGGTCACAATAGTAAGTCCGTACAGCTCATAATCTTTCAGCATGCGTGTTCCGGTCTTAAATACATTCATTACTCTTGACTGCAATTCACCATTAGTTCCATCGTCCAGCAGAGGGGAAACAATAACAGGAATTCCTTTCCAGTAGTTAAAGCTTGCATCATTTGTCTTCTTTTCACTGGAGGGGAAAGAACCGTTGTCATGCAGGGTATCTGAGTACCAGCGGTAGCCGCCCCATGAAGCAACGATAACATCCTTAAGGGCAGCTTTTACATTTTCGAACGTACCCTGAACGTCTTTAGTCACCCATGACAAATCTTTGTCGGTCAGATTGTCAGCTTTATTGAAATCTTTTTCTTCAAGCTGTTTCAGCAAGTAACCGATATCAGTCAGATAGCCGTAAGAACCGTCATAATTCATAGTATAGCTGCCTTCATTCTTTATGACAGAAGCCCCCTGTGCCCGGGTTCTATACCAGCGAATATAATCATCGTAGAATTTAGTCTGTTTTGTTTTGTCACAGGCTAAAAGCTTTTCTGCAAAAGTGTTAAAGGCATTATACAATGCGGTCTGTTTCTGAACATTCAGATCATACATTGAACATGTCGTCATCGATCCAAAAGACGGAAATGCAGTGGTATCATCTGCTTTAGTCTTTGAATTTGGAGCACCGGTTACTGTCGTTTCTGCACGGGACATCGCATAGGACTGCACCATCCACTTTGCCATATCTGCAACAGTCATTTCCTTAGTCATATTCCTGTACAAAAGGAACTGATTGCGGGAGAGAGATGTTGGGTGAAGTGACCATGTAGGATGCCATTCCCCTGAGGTAATAGCCGATTTCCGCGGTACCCTGCAGACAGCAGTCCATCAGGATAATGTCAATTCTGTAACCTGAAGCCAGAATTGCATCCCTGATGTCTTTTGCTGTAAGGCTCTTGCCGCTTTTATTGGTATCGTCCGTACAGATTGAGCGTCCGATGGCAGACTGTCCGCCACTGGATGTTTCATATTCCGTACCGGCACCATGATTGTTTATGGCAAGAACAATTTTATCTGCCGTATAGCGGCCCTTTGCCCATTTCAGGTACTCAGTCAGCGTTTCAACAGCACCCATGTCAGGTTCTTTGTTAGCGGAGAAGTAACTTGATGTTGAAGTAACCTCTCTTGTACGCGGAGACATTCCCCACTTAGCCGTTTCAGTTCCCAGACTATTGGCCAGAAATTCAGTCTTAAATTTCTTAAAATTTTCATTGCCCTCGTTATCGTATAAAGCACCAAGTTCATAAATGGCAGCCTCAGGATGAGACGGATTATGGTAGCTCTTAATCTTTTCATCATTTGGATCAAAAGGACAACCGTCCCAGAGCGATACCATCTGAACACTGGGCTTTCCTTCTGCCGGCAGATTGTCTGAGTCTCTTCTCAGCTGAGAAAGGGCTGCCTGTCTGTTCCAGACATCAGTAAAGATATCGTCATTCAGATTGTTGTCGGCATCATCATAGAACAAAAAGAGCCAGTCACTCTTTGTCGGATTTGATGTATTGTCATCATCATTGTTAGAACATCCCGCCACAAAAGCAAATGCGAGAGCCAGAAGCGGCAGGAACAGATACCTGCCCATTTTTTTCACTTTCATATTGGATCACTCCTCCTCTGATAGTATATTCAGCACACTGAACTTTATATTCCATGGACTTGTGCGGCTTAATTCCCGCACCCGTACTGAAATCATTTTTCCAAGACAGGCTGAAAGTTTAGAAAAGGCGGCAGAATCACTTCCCTCTGCCACAAGATACCAGTCTGCCTGTGACTTTGAGCCTTCTGCAAAAGTCATGACATAATTCTCTCCCGCCTTTTCCAAAAGCCCGGAGATTATGCGGGGAGCCTGTCTGTCTGCGATTGTAGCCTCAACAAGAGCCGCATCAGGCTGTGCCTGTCCGTCAGACTGCAGGTCTTTTTTTGCCGATGCACAGGCAATCACCACAGGACAGACCGAGAGAAAAACTGCTAAAAAAAATACAGCTGATTTTTTCACGAATGCATTACTCCCCGCTGCAAGAAATCTCTTGCGATGGCTAAGTATAATCACCTTTTAACCTGTCGTCAAGAAACAAGAGACCTTCTGAGACACTATCGGGGGACTTTATTTTGCGTCGGTAACGGGGACTTCGGTAACAGGTTTTTCCGTATGAGGAGGACGGGCAACAGGCGGCTCCCTGAACTGAATGCGTTCAAGCTGCTCATCTTCTTTTTTCGGCTTGGGATTGGGTTCCGGAAGCACAGGAATTTCTATTTCTTCTTCGACAGTCTTTTCTTTTTCACGCTGACGGCGGGCTGCTTCTTCCGCTTCCAGAATATCTTTTTCCGCTTCGTGAATAACCGTTTCTTCCACAACTTCCTTTGCACTCTTGGGCTTTTCTTCGGCGGGAATGTCATTTTCTACGGAAACGCGCTCGCTTTCATCGCTTTCTATATGAAGTTCTTCCGGCGGGAGTTCAGGAGCGGCGATTTCTTCCATGGCGATTTTTTCAGGCACTTCTTCCGCTTCCTTTTTTTCTTCCCTGGCAGGCAGTTCTTCAAGGGCAATCTTTTCTATATTTTCGGGAACCTTCATGTCCTGATTTCCCACATTCATATCTTCCGGCCTGATCAGTTCAGGCTTTTCATTCGCCCGTCTCAGGATTTCTGCATCCAGAAGGGCAATCAGCTGCTCTATGGCAGGACGCTGTTCATTTTCGCTTTCCATTTCTATGAATTTCTGATAGTTTGCACGGGCGTCTTCCAGATGGTCCTGCTTAAGCTGGGCATTTGCACGGTTCAGATAGGCGGCAGAAAAATTCGGATCTTCTTTTATGGCAATTGCATAACAGGCATCTGCCCGGGCATAGTTTCCCAGAGCATAGGCAGAGTTTCCGCCGTTATAGGCAAGCACCTTGTGGTCGGTATCGGGACGGGTCAGCCCCCTTACGCAGATATTCAGAGACTTCTGATACTCTTCCACTTGATAGTAAGCAACACCCAGATAGACGAAGACTGCAGGATTTATGTTTTTATCATCGATTATTTTCTCAAAGAGAGGAATGGCTTCCAGAGGCCGGTTAAGCTGAAACAATTCTTCTCCGTCTGCAAAATCCTGGCTGAACACATAAGCAGGAGCCTCTTTTTCTTTCTTTGAGGCAGGTGCTTTCTGAGTTTTCTGACTTTTCTTTAAGGTAGCGGCAGGCTGTGCAGACAGCAAAAAGGAGCACAGGAGTAAAAAAGCCGCTGAAAAAATTCGCTTCATCATCTTTTAAAGTATCGGAAAAAGCAGAAGGTAACAAGATAGATTTTCTCTTTCCGCCTCAGTGGATTTGTTTCCGGGCTTATTCCGGGTTTGACACACCTTGTAAAAATGAGTATCTTTATGGAAGTATTTTCTTCTTTCTGGAGGAACAATGGTTTCGCTGATTATAATCGCGGTCATGGTTGTGGGTATCGGCTTTCTCGCTGTTTTTCTTGTCAAATCCCTCATGCAGCCAAAAAAGATTGACAGTATAAAAAAACTTGTTAAACAGGGAAAATATCCTCAGGCAGAAAAACTTGCTAAAGCAATCATCCAGAAAGACCCCAAGGATTATCTTGCCCATTACTATCTGGGAAAGGCTTATCTTGCAGAACACAAAAACGAACTTGCCCTCATGGAGTACAAGAACGTTGCCCAGAACGCCCTTTTTGACTCACAGATTCCCGAGGCTCAGTTCCGCAGCCAGCTGGCAGACCTTTACATGAAATTCAACCAGCTTGATGACGCAGTAAAAGAATATCTTCTGCTTACAAAACTGGAACCTTCAAATGCAGAAAACTTCTTTAACGCAGGAAAAATCTACGAGCAGCAGGGACACTCAGACATGGCAATGGGCTTTTATCAGAAGACCCTGCAGATTAACAAAAAGCATGTCAAGGCTCACGCCGCAATGGGTCTCCTTCTCTTCCGTGGCAAGGATATGAGGGGAGCCCAGCAGGAAATCAGCACTGCCATTCAGTTGAGTCCTGAAACATTCTCTACCTATTATTATCTCGGAAAAATTCTGAAGGAATCAAAAGATCTGCCGGGCGCTGTAAAGGCATTTGAAAAAGCCGTCAGAGACCCCGACTACAAGCAGAAGGCCCTGCTGGAAAAAGGTTCCTGTTTTATGCTGGCCAACGCTCCCGACAAGGCAATGAGCGAATTTGACCGTGCCATCAAGGCATCCAGAAATGACCATTCCCAGGAAACACTTTTTGCCCGCTACTTTCTTGCCGCTTGCCACGAAAAGAACCGCAATATCGACAAGGCCATTGAACAGTGGCAGCTGATTATGCAGGCCAACAAGAACTTTAAGGATGTTGCATCCAAGCTCAGCCAGTATAAAGAACTTCAGTCAAACGACAGCTTAAAGGAATACATGACTTGCGGACAGGAAGACCTGGTAGAAATCTGCAAGCGGGCCGCAGCCGTAATGAACTTCGCTTCACAGAGCCATGAGGTTAAAAAATGGGGCTTACAGATGATTGCCATCGAAGCAAAGAACGATGACTGGAAAAGCCTTCGCAAGCAGATGTACCTCATCTGTTTCTTCCGCGATACAGACCCCATCGAAGATTCCGTCGTACGCAAACTCCTTGACGCCGCAAAGACAATGGGCTGTGTTAAGGTGGTCGCCTGCAACAGTTCAGGCTTTACCAGCACGGCAATCGGTTTTGCAGAAACCCGTCCTATTGAACTTGTAGGAAAAGAAAAGCTGGAACAGATACTGGCAAAGGCAGGCATCTGATTTTTCATGAAGATTCTCTGTGTTTCTGACCAGCTCGATCCGCTGGTATACAGCACCAGGGCAAAAGAGCGCTTTACGGACATTGATGTCATTCTCTGCGCAGGGGATTTACCCTCAGACTACATTGATTTTATCGTCTCAACCCTGAACAAACCGACTTATTTTGTCTTCGGAAACCACAACCTTACCGAATTCAGTTACTACCACAGAAGGCAGGCGGTTCAGGCGCATTCAAGAGGCCCTCATCCCACTTTTGAAAAAGAAATCAGCAGTTACGATTTGACCCACAGTCACGGAGCCACCTACCTGGGATTTAAGACCGCAAAAGAAAAACTGCTCAAAGTGAAAAATGCAAAGGGAAAGGACACTCCCCTCCTTCTTGCGGGCGCATCAGGTTCAATCCGCTATAACAACGGACTCTGCCAGTACACGAACACCCAGATGTTCTTTCACCTGCTCTCCATGGCGCCCCGTCTTTTCTGGAACAAGCTGCGCTACGGCCGCTATCTGGACATTTTTCTGACCCATGCCGCCCCCCGCCACATTCACGACAGGGAGGACGCATGCCACAAAGGCTTTGACTGCTTCAACTGGTTCATCAAACATTTCAAACCCACATATCTGGTACACGGGCACATTCATCTCTACGACATGAACAGCCCGCGCTATACAAAAAGCGGAGACACAACCGTGGTAAACGCTTTCAGCCACTGCATCATCACGCTGCAAGGAGATGACCAATGAGCATGACTTCATCTCAGACCGACGAAGACTTCAACAAGGCCCATAACAAGGCTCTCTTTAATGAAATCCAGCATTTTCTGAACCCGGACGAGGCTACCCTGATTTCATTTTCCGACATTAAAAAAATGCTCAAGCCAAAAAACGAAGTTTACAAGGGCATGATGGTCGTTCCTATCAACCAGATTGTTGGCAGTGAAGGCCGTTACCATGACTTTGACAACAGATTCTTCCCCAAAAGCATGCACCTCAAAAGCCGCTGGGAACATATCGACATGGCTCACATCAAGGACATCAACCTGCCCCCTATCTCACTTTACGAACTGGGAGGCCTCTATTTTGTCCGCGACGGAAACCACCGGGTATCAGTTGCCCGTGCAAAAGGCATTGAATTCATCGATGCGGATGTCGTAAGCCTGCAGAGCGAAATTCACTTAAAGCCGGGAGACAATCTCGCAAAGATGACGCGTCAGGTCATCAACTATGAAAAACGCGTATTCTATGCAGAAACAAATTTTGGCGACATCACCGACTACTGGGTACTGGATTTTTCTGTACCCGGCCAGTATGACGTAATCTACAACCACATCCTCACCCACAAGTATTACATAAACATGAACAAGTCTGACGAGATTTCCATGGAAACCGCCATTCTCTCCTGGTTCAATACAGTTTACCTGCCTGTCATCAAGGTTATCGACAGGCACCATATCATGCGTCTTTTCCGCAAGAGAACCAAGGCTGATATGTATGTCTGGGTCATCAAATACTGGGATGAGCTCAAACAGAAGTTCAACGAAGACATTCCTCTGGACACTGTAGCCGACTACCTGAACCACAAGTACCGTCTGCCTCTTTTACGGAGACTCAGAAACAAGATAGAACAAATCATCTTAAAAAAAGGCACGGAAAACAATTCTGAACCTTGACGGCAGCAAATTTCAATGGTAAAATAAGAAAAGATTGATTGTATGTGTCTTAAGCACTGACAATCTCTAGAGACAGGGAGAAAAAAGATTTGTCTAATCTGGACGTAATAGCATATATACCTTTATTTGCAGCAGCACTTATTGCCCTTACACTTGCTGCATTTTTAGTCGTTATCAAAGTGCGTAATACCGCAAAAGTAAGTTTCATTTCTTTTCTTTCTCTTGCACTGATTGCAGGAGGCTGTCTGTACACGATTTTCAATCCCAGCCTCATGTTCATTTCCCTTGTTCTTCTTGTGGCAGAAGTTTTTATCGTTCCCTACTGCGTTATCCTTGCATTCGGAAAGCCAAAAGAAGTGATGATTCTCGCCTCAGAAGCAAAAGAAGCTGAAGCACCTGATGCAGTTATTGAAGAAATTCAGCCGGAAGAAATAAGCCTTATTGAAGAAGGCCAGCAGTTCGTATTCAAGGCGGCAGAAGCCTTCTCCAAGCCGAACGGAGCACAGGAACTGATGGATACAATCAACCAGAAAGTTGTTGAAATTACAAAGGCAGACGGCGGCGTTGTTCTTCTTGTTGATGACTTTGAAGACGTTATCTCCGTTAAATCCTATACAGGTGATTTTCCGCCGCCCTACAAGCTGCCGGCAGACTTGCCCCATAAGCCCATCCGTGTCTCTACAAGCTTTAAATTTGCCCAGTTCCCCCTGCGGGAAAACATTTTTGGCGAAGTTGCAAGTGCGGGTAAGGCAGAACTCATCACTCATCCGGAAAAAGATGACCGCATTTACCAGAACAGCCCGGAAGAATTCCTCCGCTGCGGCACCTACATTTTCGTTCCTCTCAAGCAGGATGATGTAGTTACCGGTCTGGTCGGTCTGGCACGCAAGCGTGAAAGCGAAGAATTCAGCATCGATGACTTTAACCATGCAAAAACCCTGTGTGAATTTGCATCGACTGCCCTGCGCACCGTTTACAATTTCCAGGAATACAAAGAACAGCAGGAAATGACAAAGGAAAGCGACATTGCAGGCGATCTGCAGAAGGGCTTTATCATCAAAAAACTGCCTGCCCTTCCCGGCGTCAGCCTGGGCTGCTACACAGATCAGACATCCGGCGTATGCAGTGACCTCTACGACATCGTCCCTTCCCGCAGGGACAGAACATCTTTCGTCGTCATGGACGTTGCAGGCAAAGGCATGAATTCCCTTCTCGTTATGACCATGATCCGTGCAATGCTCCGTCTCATCGTCAATACAACCCAGTCAGCAGGCACAATCCTCACCTGGGCAAACAAGGGAATCTGTTCAGAAAACTCCGGGCTCGACCACTTTGCTTCTGTCTCCCTCATCAATTATGACGAGACAAAGAAAAAGATTCAGTTTGCATCCAGCGGAACCAACCAGGTGCACCATTTTAATGCGGCAAAGAATGAAATCACCCGTGTTTCTTCACCATGCGAACCGATTGGTGTTGAAAAAACAACACAATACAAAGATATAGAGTTTACAGGAAACAAAGGTGATATTATAATAGTCTTTACGGATGGTCTTGTTGAGGCACTGAACGGTCAGGGACAGCAGTATTCATCAGCACATCTTGCAAACGTTATTAAGGCAAATAACAAATTACCTGGCAAAGACATTGCTGCCAAGGTAAAAGACGACATAAAGAAGTTTTTGGGCACGGAAAAATTGCACGATGACCAGACGCTTCTAGTAGTGAAAATTCAGTAGGTAAAGGAGTTATTAATGGAACTGAAGATTCGTAAAAATGGTGAAGTCTACATCATTGATGTAAATGGAGAGATGGACCTCTACAACTCCTATAAACTCAAGGAACTGGTTATGAAGATGCTTGAAAAAAATGTCAAGAGCTTCATTATCAATCTTGAACAGGTAGACTACATCGACTCATCTGGAATCGGTGCGCTGATTTACATCTGCTCTACGATCAAAAAGATGAATCTCAAGCTCGCAATCTCCAATATTCATGGCTCTGTAAAGAAGGTCATTGAGTTGACGAAATTGATGGGCTACTTCCCCATTGCAAACAGTGTTGAAGAAGCACTGCTGATGGTAAACGAATAGGAGAATACTATGGACCAGTTTAAGGAATTGCGCTCTGACGATAATGACCCCTTGTTTGACACATCAAACATGCTCTACAAGGAATTTCCGTCAGATTTCCGCCAAATTCGCTATTTTACACTGTTGATTGTACAGTCTGCCCCCCTTGAAATCAAGGAAATCAACTTGCTTGAACAGCAGATTAGCGAAGTTATCAAAAATGCCGTAAAACACGGTAACCGTTGCGACATCAATAAGAAGGTAAAGGTCTGGTATTCATTCAGCCCGTCACATGCACACATCATCGTACAGGACGAAGGCGAAGGATTTAAAGATCTGGAAAAATGGAATGAATTCAACCGCAAGCGTATGGAAGCTCTGCACAACTCAGACTTTGAACAGCTTGCCAACTATGTTTCATTCCGCTCAAAGGAATCTGATGACCAGGACGGAGGTAACGCACTGTTTGCAGCCCTCGAATACTGGAACGGTGGCTTTGTATACAACGGAAAAAGAAACGGTGTTGCAATGCTGAAGAAATATCAGAAAAAACATCACGGTGTTGCCGTAGAAGACTAAAAACAGAAAGCCGCCAGACAATGGCGGTTTTTTTATGCACTGATTTTTATACAATATCAAATGGCTGGCAAAAGGCCTATTTTTTTGCAATCCCCTGAAGAACTTCCTGTATCAGTTGAGCAGTTTTTTCCCAGCTGAAGCGTTTTGCCCATTCAAGACCGCCGGTAACAAGTTTTTCTTTAAGAGACTTATCCGTAGCAAGAGCCGTAAGGGCTGCGGCCATCTGTTCAATATCATCAGAATTAAAATACAGGGCATTTTCGCCGGCAATTTCGGGAAGGGCACCGCACTGGGAACAGGCTACCGGTACACCAGTCGCCATAGACTCAAGAACAGGGAGCCCCACTCCCTCACTGACAGAAGGGAAAATACATCCGTCACTGCCAGAATAGAGTTCAGGAAAACTTTCATGGGGGAAAAATCCCGTTACAAAAATATCTGATGCGGAGCGGGACGCATACACAGCCTTATGCACATCTTCTGAATAAGGTCCTTCACTGCCTGCCAGCACAAGCCGATGGGGAAGATGAGTCCGTTCCTTAAAGAGAGTAAATGCCTTAATAAGCTCAACATGTTTTTTTGAGGGAGAAGAAAGGCGGGAAGCATAGATAAAGTAAGGTCGCTGAATGGCAAAGGGCTTTATGTCAACCAGATTTGGTGAAAGCAGTTCCCGCGGATAAAACATGGAATGATCAAGGCCGTTATGAATGACTGTAATCTTATCACTCTTTATGCCCAGTCTTTCCAGGTCGCGTTTTATGTAATAACTTGCCGCTATGATTTTTTCCGCTTTGTTGAGACTGTGCTTAATGTGGATTTCATGTTTTGTATCTTTCTTAGAAGCAAAAATTTCTGAAACTACATCATTTACGATGGCAACTCCCGGCACACCAAAGAAAAATGGCAGCATATGGGCAGCGGCGGGATAGAGAACGACATCATATTTCTGTTTTTTTGCAAAACGGTTAGCAGCCAGAAGATGCCAGGTACGCTCAGCAGTAAGACTGTCCGGCAGGGAAATACTCTTGTAGCCGATATCATTTTCATTGCCATAGGTATAGCGGTCAATTTCTGCGCCAAAAAGCTCATACTGCACGTCATCTTCATTTTTAAGATACTGCACAAGAGAATTAAGATATGAACCGAGGCCTGACCTTCCGTGGTCACAACCGAACGTATCTATACCAACTTTCATAATGTTATCATTATAGCATATTTATGATTTCTTTGCTATACTATCTCTTATGGAAGAAAAAATGACCTTTTCACAGTTGAATATTTCTGATGACACAGTTGCACGGCTTTCAGAACATGAAATTACAGAAGCGACAGCCGTACAGGCACAGGCAATTCCCGTCATTGAAGCAGGTACTTCGGTCGTTTTTCAAAGTGAAACCGGCACGGGTAAGACTCTTGCCTATCTTTTACCCCTTGCAAAGAAAATCCGCGAGACTGAAAATCCCAAAAAAGAAGTCCGTCTTGTCGTTCTGGCACCCACATACGAACTTGCTTCCCAGATAAAAATGCAGGTACCACTCTTTAGTGACATCAAGGCAGCCCTTTTAATAGGCGGGGCTCCCATTAAGCGACAGATAGAATTGCTTAAGGAAAAACCAGAAATTGTCATTGGAGGACCAGCCCGTCTTCTTGAACTCTATCACTTAAAGAAACTCAAACTGGACGGAGCCCAGGCTATCGTTCTGGATGAGGTTGACCGTCTGCTTTCACCGGAACTGAGGGATGAAACATGCGCAATGATTTCCCTGCTCAAAAAAGAATGCCAGCTGGTAGCCTGCAGTGCAACAATCAGCCAGAATACCGTAAAAATTCTTTCTGACGCAAAAAAAGGAGAAAAAATCGAAACTCTTTTCCTGCCACCGGAAGATGTGCTGAGAAAACGCATCACCCACATGGCAATTTTTGCCGAACAGAGGGATAAAATTGATACTCTACGAAAACTCCTGACTGCAGAAAAGCCTGAAAAGGCCCTGATATTTACCAGTCGCGTAGACCAGGTTGCAAACATCACGGCAAAACTAACTTACCACCATTTTGAATGTGCCGGACTGCATGCAAAGGCTGACAAGCAGGAAAGAAAGGCTGCAATTGACCGTTTTAGAAGCGGTAAATGCCCCATCCTCGTTACAAGCGATCTGGCTTCCCGGGGGCTGGACATTCCCAACATCACTTACATCATTCAGATGGATTTTCCTTCAAATGAAGATTTTTTCATTCACCGGGCAGGAAGAACTGCACGGGCGGGAAAAACAGGCACAAATATCGTCATCGGGGACGCATACGAAATGAAAAAATATGCTGCTCTGGAAAAGAAACTGGGATTTATCGTATACCCAAAAGTGCTTTACGGCGGAAAACTGGCAAGTCCGGAAACAGAAGAGGATTAAATCTCAACGGCACCCTTTCTTACCACTGTTACAGAACCGTCTACTTCAATGGCAACAATGGTAGAGGGGATATTCCCCCGCTTGCTTCCGTCGTCAATGATTAAATCAATTTCATTGCCGAATTCGCGCTTTATATCCTGCACATTGTCAAGGACTGGCTGACCACTTCGGTTCAGACTGGTTGAATAGATGGGAGCTCCACAACGGGCAATCACCTTGCGAAGCCATTCATCATCGGGACAGCGGAAGGCAGTTGTAGAAATTTCGCCGCCTTTTTCAAAAGTATGAACGATTATAGTAAGCGGGCCAGGCCATTTTGCAAGAATTTCATCGGGAACAAGGTCTCTGGTGTATTTTTTTAAGTCGGCGGGAGAGGAAATCAGCTGGATAAAAGGTTTGTCTTCACCCCTGCCCTTTATAGCCCGGATTTTGCCATCAGTATGATAGGAATAATGGCGTCCGTCTACGATTGCAGAAAATCCGTAGACTGTATCAGTCGGAATGGCAACAACTTTTCCACGTTTCAGGTAATCACTGGTAATAGCAATTGACTCTTCATCACACTTGCGGCAAATCATAAATCGGAATCCCCTGTACTGTAGTATGTTTTCTGGTAAAATGACCTTTACGATAATCGTCAAGAATTAAAAGCACATAGACAATAAGGAAAACTGCCAGCGCAAAAGCCTTACAGAACCATTCCGGCAGCGTATAGGGTTCAACTGCCTTTAACGGAATGCCCGTCTTAAAATGAAAATCACTGTCAGTATCAAGTCCGTTGATTTTTACGATTTTTTCTCCGCTCTTTATGTAACCCAGTTTTCTTGCAAAAGCCGCAATAACATCAGGATCGTTCTCTAAAGCCGTATATTCCAGTTCAAGACTGTCCGTTATGTTCTGGATTTCCTGAGTACGGGCACTGAGTAATCTTTTCTGTTCCTGCATCTGCTGTTTTGCCCAAAAACCATCCTTACCGCCAGACAGGGAGATGAGGACATAGATAAAGGTTCCAGCCAGTGCAGCGCAGAGGAATCGCAATCTTTTCATTATGTGTAAATTATCGGCAGAATCCTAAAAAATCCACAATGAATTATCGCAAATTATAAAATCTGATGGACTTTTATAAAATGCTGGTGTATAATAAGTTAAGTACTGTTATTTTCTATAAAAAGTGCCGATAGTAAATTATAGTGCTATTTATTTTCGCACAAGGGGAAGAATATGAGCGATTCAGAAAAGAACGATGAATTAGACAATTATGGTGTCTGGGTAAAAAAAGGTCCCCAGACAGTTGATTCATCTGCTGCAGGAGATACGGACTTTAGCATGGACATGAATCTTCCTGATTTTTCTGATTTAGACGTACCTGATGAAACGGCATCAGAGAGCACTGTAGACGTAACAGATTCTTTCCTTTCTGACCTTGATACAGATTTATCCGACATAACAGGAGACGCCTCACCTTCTCCAGCAGAGGCAAGTTCTTCCGCTGAATCAAGCGGTGAAACAGAAGATATTTCCCTTGATGAGTTCATTACCGGCGGAGAATTTGAAGACGTTGCAGAAGGAAACAGGGGTTATGGTCAGGCAGAAGCACCTGCCCCCGCTCAGGAAGCAACTTCTTCCGGTGAAGAGTCAGTTTCCCTGGATGATTTTCTGGACGGAGACTCATTTGAGGCAGCTCCCGCAGAAGCGGCAACTGCTGAAGTTACACAGGACGAAGCCCCGCTGGACATTGACCTTTCATTTGACGACAGCGCAGACAGTCTGGCTACAGTGAGCGACGATACGGACTCATTTATTTCTGAAGAACCTGCCGCCGAATCTCCCGCTTCCAGCCTGGACGGAACAGAATCAATTGATTTGAGCGAATTTGGTTTTGATGACAGTGCAGAAGAATCCGCACCCGCAGAAGCAGCTGTGGCAACAGAAGAAGCCCCCACTGAAATGCCTGCAGAAAGTGTGACAGAAAGTTCTGGCGGAGACTCTTTTGATGAAATGTTCAACAGCATTTCTGAAGATTCCGCAATTGATGCAAGTGCCTTCTTTGATGAACCGGCCGATGAAGCTCCAGCAGAAGCCCCTGCGCCAAGCACATCATCAGCAGATACAAGTTCTGGTGAAGAAGAAGTCGATTTGTCTGACTTTGGCTTTGATGACAGTTCACTTGCAAGCCAGGGCGAAGTAAAGGATGATACCAAACCTGCCGTAGCCGGAACAGTTGATTACGAAATGAATGTAATGGCGGATGATGATTTACCGCCTCAGGCTCCCGCAGCGGAAACGGCAATTGCTTCAGAGGAAATGCCGGTTATTGAAGAAGCTCAGCAGCCTGTTATTGAAGAAACCGCAATTTCTGAAGATATGCCTGTTGTTGAAGAAATGACAGTTTCTGAAGAGATGCCGGTTGTTGAAGAGCCGGAACAACCTGTCATTGAGGAAACTGCAATTTCTGCAGAAGAACTTGCAAATCTGAACAGCAATCCTATAGAAGAAACTTCTCTTGAAATGCCTTCTTTTGAGGAAGCAGTTCCGGCAGATGCAGGAATTGAGTCTGCCGCCCAGACACCTGTCCTTGATAACGCAATAATACAGGAAAGTCCGGCAGAAACAGAAGCTCTGCCAGAAGATAATCTTCCCCAGGCAGAAACACAGCCTCAGGAACAGACAGCCCAGCCCGCTCCTTCTGCACAGGATGGACTTGCCTCATCTGCCGCAACGGCAATTCTTTCTCAGATTGTGGGTGAACTTTCATCACTTAAAAACGAAATTGCCGGCCTGAAAAACGATTTTGAAGAAATGAAAAATCGTGATACCATCCCCTCTCCTGTAACTGAAGAACAGACCGAAGAGAAATCAGGCGGATTCTTTGACGATAACGGAGAAGATGATACCATTGCCCTTTCAACTGACGAACTGGCAAACATCATGAATACGGCTGACTTTGAAACTGAAGAAGCCGAAGAAAATGCTGACGCTCCTGCAGAAGAAGCCCAGACAGTTGAGACTCCCGCAGAAGAAAGTGAAGCTGTATCAGAAAGTGAAATCGCTTTTGAAAATACAGAAAACGTAACGGATTCCGCTGAGCCTGCCATTTCTGAAAGTTCAGATGACAATGATTTTGTAATGCCTGAACCGGAAGCCCCGGCAGAAGACAATGCTCTTGACGGTGATGAAACACTTTCTACCGATGAACTTGCAAACATCATGAATACGGCTGACTTTGCCCACGAACAGGCAGAAGATCAGGCTTCTGAAGAAACTCTTGAAGAGCCTGCACCGGAGGCAAGTTCTGCAGATGCACTTGTAACTGAAGAAAATGCTGACGACCAGCCTGTAATTTTTGAAGATGCAGTAACAGAACTTCCGGAAAGTGAGTCTGCAGAAAGCGCAGATGACAGCGACTTTGTAATGCCTGAACCGGAAGCCCCGGCAGAAGACAATGCTCTTGACGGTGATGAAACGCTTTCTACCGATGAACTTGCAAACATCATGAATACCGCAGATTTTGCCCACGAACAGGCAGAAGAAGCCGTTGAAGATGTTGCAGTTGAAGAACCGGTAACTGAAGAAGCTGCAATTGAAGAACCGGTAACTAAAGAAGCTGCAATTGAAGAAGCGGTAAGCGAAGAAAATACAGCCGATGACTTTAATTTTGATGCAATTGAAAGCGGTGAAGAGCCCATGCCGGAAGAAATCTCTGTACCAAAAGTTGAAGAGCCGGTTGAAACTCCCGTTTCATTTGCAATGGAAGAAACTCCTGCTGAAGTCCCGGAGGCTCCTGTATTTGCAGAAGAACCTGCATTCGCAGAAACAGCCGCTCCTGCTTCAAACGAAAATGCCCTCTCTGGTGATTTGAAGACAGAAATCAAGTCTGTTCTCTCTTACATGGACAAGCTTCTGGAAAATCTTCCTGAGGACAGAATTGCAGAATTTGCTCAGTCAGAGCAGTTTGAAACCTACAAGAAATTGTTCAAGGAACTGGGACTGGCATAATGGGATTGCTGAGTTATATCGACACAATGGAACAGAAAGGTCCCGGACTGCTCGCCCGTGCTGAACAATATGAGTCAGCAGGTGTAAAATCCGGGAATTTCTATGACTGGTGCAAAAAAAATGCTTTTAGCCATATTGCACTCTTGCAGAGAAACGGTGACGCATACCACATTACAAAATCCATTGGTCTTGATGCAGAATCAATAGCCCTCTCCTATTCTTCAAAAGATTTTTGGGATGGAACCCTGATTACAAACGGTGACTGGAATTCATATACCCAGGGAACCGCGGAAAGCGCTGCCTTTAACCAGTTCTTTTCTGAAGAAATGCTGAGCATCGTAGCAAAACTTCATTTTATTAAAATGGATGATTCCATTCTGATGATTATTCAGGAGCAGGATGAAGAAGAAACAAATCTTCCTCCCTCTGACAGCGTAAAAAGTGAAATTTCTCATTTCCTCTATATGCCGGAAAACAAGGCAAGGGGTGATGAACTTGAGGCGGCCGTAAAGAGGGGACTGACCATGTCCAATGCGAATCTCTATTTTCTTTCCGTTAAAAATGCGGTCGCAAGTGCCATAAAGGATGTACCTTTTGCAGAAAACTCTGCCCGCCAAAAAATGACAGACATCATTTACGACCACATCGCCCGTATCTGCAAGACAATTTTTCAAACTCCAAACTGCAGCGAACTGGGAAAAGACGGAGAAATCAAAATTGTATTCTTTGCAAAAGATGAAGTTGACGAACAGCTGCTGCAGTTTCATATCGTACAGACTCTGACCGATATGGTTGGAAAAGAAGCGGCAAAGGGTATCGTTCTTCTTATGGCAGGAGTTTGTCCTAATGTTAAGGGAACCCTGACTTTCCTGCAGCAGGGCTGATTGTGATAACATTCTCCGACGCAAAAAATGGTGAAAAAACATGTGCAGCGGACGGAAAGCACATTCATTCTGCCTATAATCCTTCAAGAGAAGCAGAAAATTTTGTCCAGCGCATGGAAGCGGCTTTTAACCCCTCAGCAGTCTTTATCATTGAACCGGCCCTTTCTTACTGTCTTCCTTTTTTAAGAAAAAGATTTCCCCAGGCAAAATTTTGTGCAATCAGACTCGTAAAAGATTTTGCTCAAAGTGACAGACTCTGGGATATTTGTATCTACGCTGAGAAAGAAAATGACCTGACAGAGAGGCTGTACGCAAGTTTTGGCGAGGAAGTTCTCTGTTCAAGCCTCTTTTTTGCCTGGCCAGGCTCAGAAACCGCTTTTGCTTCAGAGACAAAAAATGTCTGGCAGGCTATAAAAAATGCAGTATCAAAAAGCAGGGATGTATTGGGAACCCGGTCATATTTTGCAAAACGCTGGCTAAAAAACAGCATACGATTCTGCTCTTACATCAAAAGACCTGCCCTTATTGAAAAAGGCTCCTGTGACATTCTTATTGCCGCATCGGGCCCCAGCCTCAAAGACTCCCTGCCTCACATCAAAGAATTCAGGGAACGCTTTTATCTGATTGCCCTTTCCTCCGCCCTTTTGCCCCTGCTTTCATACGGCATCAGTCCTGATCTGGTCATTTCTACTGACGGCGGCTACTGGGCAAAAAAACACCTTGCTCTCTGCGGTATGCAGTCTGACGGTATTCCCCATGCCATTGCGGCAGAAGCAGCTCTTCCCCTTTCTCTGCTGGAAAAAGCTCCTCTTATTCCCCTCTGCTATGAGGACGGACTTGAGAACAAAATGCTTGCGGCCTGCGGTCTTTCTGCCATGATAGCCCGGAGAAACGGAACAGTAAGCGGAACAGCCCTTGAACTTGCGCTCAATCTGACTGACAGACAGATCTTTTTCTGCGGGCTGGATCTGGAAAAATCACAAAGCTTTCAGCATACAGAACCAAATGCACTCTCCCTCTGCAATGAAATCAAAGACGGCCGTCTGCGCCCCAAAGAAAGCCGCATAGCAGCTTCAGTCTGCTCACCATCCGGGGCTCTTGATATCTACAGGGCCTGGTTTAGGGCTGAATCAGAACGTCTGGGAAAGAGAATGTTCAGGCTTTCAGATAATTATTCTTTTAAAAACAGTCTGGGTGCAATAAAAGACATCAACTGGGCTGATTTTGAAAAAAAATGTCCGGCCTGTGCGGGCAAAAAGCCTGCGCTGACTTTTTGCGAGGAAAAAGATTCCTCTTGTTCTGGAAAAATCCGCAGCGTTATAGAAGGCTTTACAAAATCAGAAGTATTTTACAGGGAACTTTTTCCAGTGGAGACAATGCTCAAAAACAGATCTTTGCGGGAAGAAGAAAAATCCCTTTATGAAAAAAAAATTGCTGAAAAATCAGAAGAAGTTTTAAGAGAACTGGAAAGGCTTATCCATGAATGAAGAATGTTCCTACACTGCGATAACAGAGGCAAAAGACGGCTCACTGATTCCCCTGAGAAAGGAAATTGCATTTCACTCAAAGTATAATCCTGTCCGTGAAGGACAGCAGTTTGCAAGCCAGTGCGCAGGAAGCCCGGAAGATACATTTTTTATCATCCTGGGCATTTGCGGTGCCTTTCATATTGAAGCACTAAGGAATGCCTTTCCCCATAGCAGCATACTTGCAGTAGAAAAGAATCAGGCAGACCTTAATTTTGTAAAAAAGCTTCCTCTGGCAAAAAAACTTTTACAGGACTCCCGCATCATACTGACTTCGGCTGAAAACTTACAGGAAATTCTTTTTACCCGTTTTATTCCTGCAGAATACTCTGCCATACAGCTTCTTTCCCTGCGTGCCTGGGAACAGAACTTTACAGATGAAGCCAGGGCGATAAAGGAATGCGTTCAAAAGACCCTTGCGGCCATAAGCGCTGATTTTTCTGTGCAAAGTCATTTTGGCGGCATCTGGCAGAGAAATATTTTTGTAAACCTCAGGCAGGCGGCAGACTTTAGCCCCTCTTCCATGACATTTGACAGGTCAAAAAAAGCGGCTGTCATTGCGGCAGGCCCCAGTCTTGACCAGAGTGTAGAAGAGCTGAAAAAAAAGAGAGATGCATACGTCATCATTGCAACTGATACAGCCTACAGAGCCCTGCTCCGCCACGGCATTGTAAGCGATGTTGCGGTTAGCGTGGATGCCCAGATGATTTCTCATGCCCATTTTTTTGAAGCAAAAAAAGAAAGCTATTTTGTACTTGACCTTTCTGCAAATCCCGCAACAGCCCGAACACTTTCCCGTCAGGCTCCCCTGCACTTTGTTCAGACCGGACATCCTCTTTCCGCATACGCATCACAGCTTTCCAAAACGCCACTTGCTTCCCTGCAGGCAGGGAGCGGAACGGTAACGATTGCGGCCGCAGATTTTGCCATACAGGCAGGTTTTGACGAACTGGTATTTTTTGGCGCTGATTTTGCCTATCACCAGGGAAAGGCCTATGCCTCAGGAACCTATCTTGATGACCTCTATAATACAAAAAGCGGCCGCCTTAAGCCTGCGGAAAGTTTTTTTGACGCCCTCCTTTTCCGTACCCCCCTCATTCAAAAAGGAGAGGGAGTCTACAGCACAGAAGTTCTGGATTCCTACAGAAAATCACTGGATGCCTTTCTGACTGTGAACAATTTTACAAAAAAAGCCGATAATACATATATAAGGACTGGAAAAGCGGAAAAGGCAAAAGCGGCAGGACAGGAAAGTCTGTTAAAAACTGAAGCTTTTAACTTTACGGCATTTTCCCAGGCCTACAAAAAAGAATTACGAATGAGTCAAGATACAGGCAGCAGGAATTCTCCCTTGTGGCTTACCCTGCTTCCCTATATCGCCTGGCTTAGACGAATACGGGGAACTGCGGAGAGTTTTACAGAAATTGTCCGACAGGCATATAGAAAAACATTGGAGTATACTGAACTGATATGAAAACAAAACACATTAAAATCGCCCAGGCACTTATCGCTGTTATTTTTGTTTTTGCGGTAGCCTATTTTATTCTGGGAATAATGTCGGACAAAAAGGCGGGACCCGGAAAGGTACAGGAACGTTTTGACACCTTTATGATGGAAACAGCAACTCTTTCTGCCAAATACGAACCGAACTCACCCAACTTCAACGGAGAATTCACTCAGCTATTGACCCGCTACCGCAACGATTTTGCCTATCTGCGCCTTGATGTGAATAACAAGAAAATCTATGAATACCCGGCAGAAGATTTTCAGGCATCAGAAACAGTAACAGAGAGCCTTACCCGTAATACGACAACCCTTTTGGGAAACACTTTAACCGTAACGGCAAGCATGCTGGCAATCAGCCAGACAGCCATCTACAATTATGCAAAAGTTTCATTTATTCTGATTCTGACCGGTACGATTGCCGCTGTTGTTCTTCTTTTTATCATTCAGATGACGGCTACCCCCCGCTACAGAAGATTAAAGAAGACAGACGATGACTTTATGACAGAGGACGATGTCATTTCCATTTCTGATGAAAAAGAGGAAGATGAAGAAACTGCGGAAAATGATGATGACTTTGATCCCATCAGTGCAATGGAAGAAGAAAACCGGGAAACAGCGGAAGATACTGAGGGAGATATTCTCTCTTTTGAAGACGAAACAGAAACAGCTTCTTCAGCAGCCCGCCCCCAGGCCCTTCTGGAAGCAGAATTGCAGACAGCAATTTCCCGTAGCGCACAGGAAGAGGCAGACCTTTCCCTGCTCATCATCCGCATAAATCCTTTCAGGGAAGACGCAGATTCTACTAAGGAAGTTGCAGCCATGCTTTCTGAAAGAATGGGAAATCAGGGCGTAACATACGGATACAACGATGGCTTTGCCCTGATGATAAACAATACAAACCTGGATTCTGCGCTGGCAATTGCCCAGTCACTTTACGGTGCAATGGATAAAAAACTGAATGAAGATAATAGCGGTAGCAGGCTTGCAATCGGACTTTCATCCCGCAGCGAAAGAATAATCACCGCCCAGCGTCTGATTACGGAAGCCGAACAGGCTGTCCTGCATGCAGCGGATGACAAAGATTCTCCGATTATTGCATTCCGGGTAAATCCTGAAAAATACCGTGAATATATGAATAAGAAAAACTAATTCTTTTTGCTTTTATCAGCGGCTGGAGCTTCGGCTTCAGCCTTTTTTGTTTTTTCGTCTTCAGACTTTTTTGTTTTTTCGTCTTCAGACTTTTTTGTTTTTGCCGCATCGGGGTCTGCATTATCCACCATTTCTGCAATGCGAACCGACAGATCTGAAATCAACTTGCTGTCAGGAAACTTTTCTTTAAGAACAAAATATTCTTTTTCTGCAATTTCTCCCCTACCGTGGTCTACCAGAAGGGAAACATAATTTTCCTGCAAAGACTGATCATTGGGATATTTTGCAATGAGGGCGCGATACCGGGCAAAGGCTTCGTCACTGTTTCCCTTCATTGCATGTATGTAGGCAATGGATTCTGCAATCTCTGCATTCTCCGGGTCTCTGGCAAGCATATCTTCATAAATAGGCATTGCCTTGTTCCAGTTTCCCGCAAGTGCATAGGCCCTGCCCAGTTTATAATAAGCCTGATAATACAGTTCCTCGTTTCTCATGGCGAGTTTGTAATAGTCGGCTGCCTTTGTATAATTTTTGAGATTTATATAGGCTTCTGCAATATTGTAATATTCTACGGCAAGATTTTGTAAAATAATGCGGTTTTGTCCCGGCACAAGCACTCCCCCGCTGGCCGCACAGCCTGTGATGACTGAGCCGGCAAGAAGAGAAGCTGTAATCAGGGCAAAAAGTGACTTACGCATAAGAACTATTGCAGAAGCAGTTTGGAAAAGGCGCTCTTACTGAGGGAAATATCAGAAATAGTGATGTACTCTGTTCCCGTCTGCTGGATTTTTGCCGGCATGGGAAAAAGGGCAATTTTTAATCCCGCTACCAGAGCCTTGATTTTTGCCGGCGTGGCATCGGCTACCTGCAGCATGACTTTTGCATCATATTCTGAATCTGTCTTTTTTGCATTGGCAAGAGTACCCGCAACTGATTTTAGGGGAAGTTTTAAGTCTGTCCCCAGCATATTCTGCAGAAAGGCGTCTGCCTTGCGCTCGTAAAAGCGGATTTCTGTACTGCTGCCTGCAGTAAGGAATTCATAGACCTTTTTGTCAAAACCCTCAGGCATTGCATTCGCCACTGGCGCAGGGTCAGGGGTATTGCCTGCTCCCAGGCTTTCTTCGTAGAGGGCAAGTTGAGGTTCAACCTGATATGAAACCAGCGCATTTGAAGATGACGGAAGAGCCACTTCAATCTGAGTCTGGGGATTTTTGTAATAGGCATGAGGCAGGGAAAGTTTTTCTGTCACCTGGGGAAGCCAGCCGTATTCAGGCACCAGAGCTTTTGTAACATATTTCAGAGGATAGGAACCCTTTGCCGAAAGCTGAAAAAGCTGACGCTTTTTGGAAGTTTCTTCTGCAATATAGACTGCTTCCGTGCGGGAAGCAATGCGTTCTGCATCCTTTTCGTTCATGCCGGTCATGCGGATCAGCGTAGATGTAACAAAAGGAAGGTGGCTCTGAACAGGGATGTAGAGATAGAGTGCGGCATCCCTGTCAATCAGTGCCAGCGGATCTGCGGCTTCCGGCTCGGGTGCAGATTTACATCCGGCAAGAAGCGCAAGGAGACATATTGCAAAAGAAAACAGAAAGGTATTATGCTTTTTCAATTTGAATGCTCCATGTCTTGTCATCGGCTTCAACAGATGTCGGCTTGGAAAGTTTGTCCTTCCATTCCTGAACAGTGGCAAGCGTTTCGCCGGAAACAAATTCCTTGAATTTTGCAAATGCATCTTTCAGGTCTGAGTCGCCGGAAACAAAAAGTTTGATTCTGTCAGTTACTTCAAAGCCGCTTTCCTTGCGCAGGTTCTGAATACCACGGATAAGGTCACGGACATAGCCTTCTTTCTTGAGTTCATCGGTAACTTTTGTATCCAGACCGACGGTAAGGGTGCCGTCATTTACTACCTTAAGGTCTTCTTTTTCGATTCTCTCAACAATAATTTTTTCAGTGTTGAGGTCTACATTCTGACCATCCACATCCAGGGAAACTTTTTTGCCGTTCAGAATGTCGGCAATAGCTTCGTTTTTCAACTCAATGATTCTGGCGGCGGCAGCCTTCATTTTAGCGCCCAGTTCCTTACCGAGTACCTTGAAGTTTGCCTTTGCCTTGTATTCAACCAGTTCATCTTCGCGTTCATGGAAGATAACCTGCTTAACGTTCAGTTCCTCGCGGATTGTATCAATCATGCTTTCCAGAACCTTGCGTTCCTCAGCATTGCGGGTAACCAGCTGGGTAGAAGCCAGGGGCTGGCGGTTTTTGAGGTTGAACTGATTGCGCAGGGCACGTCCCATCGAAACTGCCTTCTGAACCGTATCCATGCGGAATTCAAGTTTTTCGTCACGAAGTTTGGCATTGTAGACAGGGAAGTCAGCCAGATGAACTGATTCTGCATCTTTTTCCGTGCGGAGGTTCTGCCACATGCTTTCTGTAACGAAAGGAATAAAGGGAGCCGCTGTCAGTGAGAAAGATTTGAGTGCATAGTAAAGTGACTCGTATGCCTCTGCCTTATCATTGTCGTTTTCACTCTTCCAGAAGCGGCGGCGTGAACGGCGGATGTACCAGTTGTTGAGCTGGTCGATAAAATTGATAAGGGGATCGATTGCCGTGCTCAGGTCATAATCATCCAGAGCCTTAGTAACATCCTGAATCATCTTCTGAGTGATTGAAACAATCCATGCATCCAGAGGATTAGATGGTTTGAGGCCGTCAAATACGCTTCCTTTTGCCGTATAGCCGTCGATATTTGCATAGGTGACAAAGAATGAATAACCAGACCAGAGAGGAATGAGGATATTCTTGAGAACTTCACGGACACCGTTATCTGAATAGCGCAAGTCATCTGCCTTAACAACAGCTGAGTGAGTAAGGAAGAGTCTCAATGCATCTGCACCAAACATATTGATTGCTTCAACAGGGTCAGTGTAGTTTTTAAGGGACTTTGACATTTTGCGTCCGTCCTCTGCAAGAACAAGACCGTTTACGATACAGTTCTTAAAGGCAGGCTTGTCAAAGAGTTCTGCTGCCAGAATTGTAAGGGTATAAAACCAGCCGCGGGTCTGATCCAGACCTTCAGAAATGAAGTCAGCCGGGAAATGCTTTTCAAAGTGCTCTTTGTTTTCAAAAGGATAATGAAGCTGGGCATAGGGCATTGAACCGGATTCAAACCAGCAGTCAAAGACTTCCGGAATACGGTGCATGGTTCCGCCACACTTACATTTGATTGTGACTTTATCGACAAACTGCTTGTGCAGGTCTTCCAGATCTACACCGCTCTTTTCCTTAAGTTCTGCACGGCTTCCGATACAGATTTTTTCGCCGCAGTCATCACATCTCCAGATTGGGATGGGGTTACCCCAGTAGCGGTTACGGCTGATTGCCCAGTCGCGGCTTCCTGCCAGCCATTTTCCAAAACGGCCTTCCTTGATGTGGGCAGGCTGCCATTTAATCTGGCTGTTTGCCTTGAGCAGGCGGTCGTGCTGGTCTGCAACCTTTACAAACCAGGAACCGATTCCGCGGTAGATAAGGGGGGAGCCACAACGCCAGCAATGGGGATACTGGTGCATGACCGTTTCGCGCTTAACAAGCTTACCCTCTTTCTTGAGGCGGTCCATGATGTCTTTATCAGCATCCTTTACAAAGACGCCCTCATAATCTGAAACTTCCTTTGTAAAGCGGCATTCTGCATCCATGGGCTCAACAAAGGGAACACCACTTCCGGCAAAAACCTTAGAGTCGTCTTCACCAAAAGCAGGAGCAATATGAACGATACCTGTACCGTCTTCTGTTGAAACATAATCCGCATTGAACATACGGAAGGCGCCCTTCTCACATTTCTGTCCGCTCTGTTTTTCACATTCAGCAGCATCTTTAAGGGAAGCAAAATATGGGAAAAGGGGCTCGTATTCGGCGCCGACAAATTCACTGCCCTTGTGGCGCCAGATGATTTCGTAATCTTCTTCTTTCTTATAATATGCACTGAGGCGGCTTTCTGCAAAAATGTAATAATCGCCGGAAGATTTGTCCAGAATCTTTACATAGTCAATCTCCGGTCCCATACAGAGACCCAGGTTTGAGGGAAGAGTCCAGGGGGTTGTTGTCCAGGCGAGGAAATAAGTTTTGTCGTTGGTCATATCCGGGTCTGAGAAGGCTGCGGGAGCCTTTGTAACCTTAAAGCGGATTGTGATTGCGGGGTCCTGTTTTTCCTTGTAGCCCTGAGCGAGTTCGTGAGTAGAAAGAACTGTAGCACAGCGGGGGCAATACGGAAGAATGTATTTACCCTCATAAATCATGCCCTTGTCCCAGAGAGATTTTGCAACCCACCAGATTGTTTCCATAAAATCCGGATTCATTGTTTTGTAGTCGTTGTCAAAATCTACCCAGCGGCCCATGCGGGTGATTGTCTTGCGCCATTCGCCGGTGTATTTGAGAACAGAAGCACGGCATTTGTCATTAAAGTTTGCCACTCCGTATGCTTCAATTTCATGTTTTGAGTTGATGCCAAGTTCTTTTTCAATAAGATTTTCTACCGGAAGACCATGGCAGTCCCAGCCAAAGCGGCGGTCTACTTTTTTGCCCTTCATGGTCTGATAGCGGGGAATAATGTCTTTTATAGTTGAAGGAATGAAATGTCCAAAATGCGGAAGACCGGTTGCAAACGGAGGTCCGTCAAAGAAAACAAATTCTTCAGCCTTATCGCGCTGCTGAACTGATTTTTTAAATGTGTCATTCTTTTTCCAAAATTCAAGGATTTCTTCTTCCTGCTTTGGGAAATCAACCTTTGCATCAACTGACTTGTACAAAATGAGCCTCGTTTAATAAAATATTTGGAGATTATTATAGCGAAAAACGAGATAAAAGTCTATGTACCGGGGAGATGTATGGGGAGATTTAACGATTATACGATGTAAGGATTTAACGCTGACGGCGGTCGTTGCATCCCTGATAGAATCGCTGTTTGTCCTTGTACATTTCGGCATCGGCCCGATGGAAAACCGTCTTGTAGTCTTCATCACCTTCAACATAGCTGGTATAGCCGGAAGAAATGGTCAGTTCGCTTTCATACTGACGCTCATTCTGATTAAAGGCATTTATTGTGGTGCGGTATTTCATAAGAAGATGGGAGATATAATCTTCAGTGGTTTTTTCCTTAATGGCAACAAATTCGTCACCACCGATACGGAAGACACTGTCATCACCAAAAACATTTTTAAGGACGCGGGCTGCATCTGTAATCAATGCGTCTCCGATTTCATGTCCCATAGTGTCGTTTATGCGCTTGAGTCCGTTTACATCAAAAACAAAAACGGTAAAATCTGCCATTCCCTCATGGATTTTTCTGTCCAGCAGTTTGATTTTGTCCATGTAAGCGGCTTTATTTCCAACGCCTGTCATTGCATCAGTGTATGCTTGGGCATGAATGTAACTGATGTATTCATTCAATTCTTCCGCCATTCTTCTGATACTGTCCGCAAGTTTTCCGATTTCGTCATCAGACTTATGTTTAATAGGTATATTCAGTTCACCGCGGGAAATACGGGAAGAAGCATAGGTCAGTTCACCGATAGGCAGAATGATGTGATGCATGATGAGGCGCATAGTTATGACCGTAGCAATGACAACCAGAATGAAAATGATGGCCATGGCAATCCGCATACGGACAAGGGGCTGATAGACTTCCTCAACAGGAGATGTAATGGCTAGAATCATACCATTCTGCATATCCGCGCCTACCAGAAAATATGGCTCACGATGCCAGAGATAACGGCCAACAGACATGCTTTTTCCGCGCTCAGCGAGAAGGTAATGGGCGGCATCACGGAGAGATGAACCGAACTGTACGGCAGAAAGCCCTTCCGGATACTCCCTGTGATAGACAAGACTGCCTTTCTGGTCCAGAAGAAAACCGAAGCCGTTTTTATAGTTGATGGCATCCACTACCCGGTGAACGGCCGACATGTACATATCCATGCCCACAACGCCAAAGAATGAATTACCGCTCCAGATGGGAACAACATAGGAAATCATCAGTACGTTGATATTCTGATTTGAGTAAGGATCCATCCACATGGGGACGCCCCGCTCCTTGGGCTCATAGTACCAGCCGACATGTTCACGATCATTGCTTGCATATTTGAGGATATCGGTGGGAGTATTGCTTACATACTGGCCGTTTTCGTTGCGGGTAATAAAGATGCCGGAAGTGGCACCGTAGACATGGGGATCCGGACGGAAATAAACAGTTTCAACATCACCGGCAACAGCGGCGGCTTCCATTGAGCGGATTGCAAGAACATCCATAAACTGCTTCATGTATGCAGAATCATGCTTCATGCGGTCTGAATCTGCGTTTTCCAGAATGTACTGGGAAATTGACCGCACTCCCCTTTCTACTGCAGCCATGTGGGCATTGAGTTCACTCGCCTTTTGTTTTGCGAGCATATTCATAGTCGCGGCATTTTCATCGTATATGATGTGCCTCATTTCTCTGGAGCCCGTAACAGCAATAACTGCATAGAGTCCAAAAACAATGCCGCACAAAAGCGAAAGCATCTTTTTACGAATAGACTTCACAGACTGCCTCCGCTAGGAACGCTTGACGCCATTGCCACCCATCTCTTTTACAAGATAGCAGCCCTGAGCCGCACGATAATAATTTTTTTTGATTGTATCAGAAAGACGCACTTCAGTTACGCCGACAGAAACCGTAACCTGCCTGTTGTTTTCTACTTCCGTTGCAAAACGGCGACACAAGTCGTAGGCATCCTGAAGAGGCTGTACCATGAGGACAGTAAACTCATCACCACCCCAGCGGAAAAGTTCATCCTGTTCGCCAAAGATACTTTTTGCACAGGATGTGACATATTTAAGAACCGCATCACCGTCAAGACGATCATTCGCTTCCTTAAAGAAGTCAATGTCGAATACTGCGATTGATTTGTAGCGGGTTGTATTGAATATGCCGCGCTCGCCGTAGATTTCTTTAAAATAATTGCGGTTGTAGAGACCTGTAAGGGGATCTGTCACAGAGACTTGCGATACATGGGAATTCTGATTCTTTTCTCCCTTCCACAAAAGGAAATAGGCAGAGAGGAAAATGATGACAAAAGCAAGAAAAACTCCTGCTCCAAAAGCTCCGTTAAAAAATGCAGTACGATATTCCGGCACGGAGTTCTGCACCACAAGATACCAGTCCAAGTCACTTATATAACTGGTTACAATAAATCCGTTTTTGCGGGGAATAAAGACATACTCTTCCGACTGCGAAAGCAGCTGTCCGCTGTGATAGGTAGTTTCGATATTTATAGTGTGGGTGTCTACCTGAACCAGGCCGTCTTTATTTACCAGATTGATTTTTATCTTATAGCGTTTTTCATATTGAACAAAAAGCTTCTGCAAGTCAGACATGATGATACCAACGCCGCAGACTCCTAAGAGTTTTCCACGCTGATTTTCCACACGGACATTGAGGAAGACAGTCCAGCGGTTATCATTCATCTGGTCGATATCAACATCCAGAACCATCTCTACATTTTTTGTTATAAAATTGGTGTACCAGCCGTCGTGATTATCAGAATAAGGCTGAATGACTTTTTCAATTCCCTGTGGCGTGTAGTAACGGTGAGTTTTTTCCGAAACAAAGAAGGCTGAACTATAATCGCCGCTGGACTGAATGCCGGAAAGCCATATACGCATTTTTTCTGCCATGTACTCTTCTGAATACTGATTTTCGTCTTCGATGATTTCCAGCAGGACGCCGTTCTTTGCCATAGCCTTGGCAACCATGATGGGGCCGTGAATGCGGGCTTCAATATCGTCGTGAATAAGTTCCGTCAGAATGATATGAAATTCATCTTCCGTGTGATTTTCGCGTTCCGGAACGGAATAATGCAGCAAAAGGGGGATTCCCAGAGAGACAAGCTGAAGAATAAAAAAAATCAGCAAAGAATGACGAACTTTTTTCATAACCCTCTCAAAGCGTTTTTTGTGATTTTATTGATTTTAGCACATTTTTCCACACAAAGCAACCAAGACGCGGGACATACGGACATCAGGACAAGCGCATTACAATTTAGTTCCGTTGAGAAAAAAATGGCGCAATTAGTTGTGGCTCGACAAAAACAGACTTCCGGCAAGCGGGACACTGGAAATCCACGGTTGTGCGTATTTGGTATCGGACTCCCTGCGGTCGCCCGCACAAAGTGGATTTTCGTGTCCCTGGCTTGCCTCCCGTCTGTTTTTGTCCAGTTCATCTGTAGGGTACGC
>ODAI013740150.1_pt1 | contig 35040 bp, 31 predicted proteins | sample 1539321 | NCBI WGS metagenome assembly ODAI01 (sample SAMN02144231, study PRJEB22623) | gut metagenome | biome: sheep rumen | host: Ovis aries | place: New Zealand
CACATTGACACAAATCTTAAACAATGGTATACTGGAAAAAACATCTTTTGGGAGGGGATAAAATGAAAAGGATATTTGCCATCGCCCTTTCTGCCCTTATGCTTTCGGGCTGCGGCGCAATGGGGGCGGCACTGCGGGAGAACCAGAGGAAGATACCCGAGGACTGGTACACTCAGACTCTTGATTACTATGAGGAGGGGGTATCCTCCAACTGGGCCAATGAGCGGGATGATCTCTACATCACCGACGAGGAGAAGAACAGCAAATTAGGCTACTACCTTGTGGATCTGGACGGGGACGGCGCCCTTGAGGTGCTCATCGGCATCATAGATGACAGCGAGGCTACCCATTTTACGGATCTGTACGTATGGCACGGGGATCTCGGCGCAATGAGGACATTCTCCGGCTTCGGGGAGGGCTACTACATCTACCTGTGCGAGGACAATGTGCTGCGCACGGACAACTGGCGGGGCAGCGAAACGGAGATCCGGTATATGAAGTACGACTCCGTGAACAATTCCTATCCCATCATAGACCCGGCAGGAGAGCCTGCCCCTCTCAAAGTGGAGCTGACACCCTTCGGTAATGGCTGATGAGCATTTTGTGAGCATTTTGCGTTTTTATCTTGCAAAATCCGTCTGTGTGTGGTATAATGGAAAAAACGTCAGACCATAGGCTGACAAAACCAATAAGGACGGTGTATGTATATGGAAGACAGGCTCAAGATCATCGGTTCAGGTAAGGTATCTATCGGCATAATGCCGGGGCATTTCGCCACGAACCACTCCCACGTTAATTTCTATGTGGATATGACATCCATCAAGACAAGCTGCAAAATGGCTGAGGAGGCGGCTCAGGAACTGGCGGCTGCCGTGTCGGGCACATATATCGACACCATAGTGTGCCTTGAAGGTACGGAGATATTAGCGGCATTCCTTGCCCGTGACCTCTCCCAGAGCGGCATCAACAAGGGCAGCGACATCAGCCTTGTTACCCCTGAGACCAACTCCGTGAACCAGATGATATTCAGGGACAATGTACAGAAGAAGATATGGGGCAAGAAGGTGCTTGTACTGGTAAGCTCCGCCTCCACAGGCAAGAGCATCAACCGTGCATACGAGTGTATGCGCTACTACAACGGTCAGCTTGTGGGCATTGCAGCCATATTCTCCGCCATTGACGAGGTAAACGGCATCAAGGTCAACGCCATATTCACCGAGGAGGATCTCCCTCACTACGTGAACTATCTCCCCGGGGAGTGCCCCATGTGCGCCAACGGCATGAAGGTGGATGCACTCATCAACTCCTTCGGCTATTCAAAGCTCTGAGCATCGGGCGGACAGGTACAGCAGCAAGAGGAGCTTAGGTGCGGTACGCATAAAGAAGCTTTACGCCATAGTAGTTCTGATGTAAGGTCAGAAGCACTATGGCGTTTTATGTTGACAGTACAGAGATGATGTGCTATAATCGTTACTGACAAAAAACGTTATCCCATTGAAAGGGACATGATTATATGAAAAAAGCACTTAAAACAGCAGGAAAGATACTGCTCGGAATACTGATAACACTTGCGGCGGCAATAATTATACTGCTTGTTGTAAGACTGATCGGCAGGTCAATAAGCAGCAAAACACCTGATGGCGGTATCAACGAATCTATGCTTGTGGATATAAACGGAACACAGCAGTGGATAAACATTTACGGACAGGACAAGGATAATCCCGTTCTGCTGTATCTGCACGGCGGACCGGGTTCTGCGACAAGTCATCTGGACTATGCCTTCACAAGAAAGTGGAGCGACGTTTATACGGTGGTAACGTGGGATCAGAGAAACTGCGGAAAAAGCTACGACACCTCAAAGACAGATACCATCACCGCAGACATCATGATGCAGGACGGCAAGGAAATGACCGAATATCTGCTTGACTACATGGGCAAGGAAAAGATCACCCTTCTGGGACATTCCTGGGGTTCGCTGTTCGGCGCAAACTTAGCTCTCGAATATCCCGAATACTACGATGCATTTATCGGCACGGGACAGTTCATCGACGATCAGGAGAATGAAAAGAGACTTTACGAAGCAGCGCAGAAGTGGAGCGATGGTGACGAAGAAGGAAAGGCACTGCTTGAAAAATGGTCACCCGACAACGCAGACACAATAGAGGCTCTTATGGCAAGAAACGAGATCATGGACAGGTACGGCTACGGCATGATGAAGGACGGCACAGATTATAACTTCTACACTACGATACTGTTCAACCCGAACTATACGATCAAAGATTTTATAGGGTATGTCAAAAACAGCGAAGCATCATTCAAGCCGTACATGGATTTCTTCACTGGTGATATGTTAAGGCTGTCACTGCTGGGCAGATATGATTATCAGGTACCCTACTACAATATAAACGGAGATATGGATTATCAGACAAATTACTGGCTTGCCTGTGAATACTTCGAGCAGGTGAACGCTCCCGAAAAGGAAATGTTCGTGATGAAGGACGCGACCCACGGTCTGCTGGAATCACGTTCGGAAGAGTTTTCAGAGTTATTACACAAGATCGCAGAAAAACAGAAGAATTGTTAAATTCTGATTTACAGCAATAAACTTCCGAAAACCAGTGTACTGAAAGATGCGCATAACGCTGCCGGAAAGCTTTAGAATAACGGCTGTCGGCACTGCCGACAAATTCTGATTTACAGCAATAAGCTTCCGAAAACCAGTGCACTGAAAGATGCGCATAACGCTTCCGGAAAGCTTTAGATCAATGGCGGCGGGCACTGCCCGCAAATTCTGATTTATCTTATGAACCGTATAAAATACAATGCCCCGAAGCCTTTTGAAATGCTTCGGGGCAAAACTTCTATATCAGTACCGACCTTTTCCCGGACTTGTTTTTTTATTGGACGCTGCCGTTTCTCACAGATGCACATGTTGCATTATAGTATCCACAACTACCATTATAGCAGGTCCTGTCATTATAGCATTCATTATTATCCACATATTCATACCCCTTTTTCTTTTTTTGTGGTCTTTTCCTTTACTGATATTATGATACCATGTTTTTCCCGCAGATTCAAGGATCAATATAAAGGGGAAGTGTAAACTAAGCTACACCTCCCGCTTCTTTTGTTGTTTATGTTACATTGTATGTATATGCACTTGCAGACGCCATTATTGCTGTGGATGCCATAACCGCTGCAATACCTGCCGCAAGAGCCTTGAATGTGTTTTTCATATCTATTCCTCCATAGTGTCTTTATTTGGGGTCATTCCCTTTCGACATATATATACTACCACAGAAAAGAGGAGGATTCAATATCCAGTTTTGTCGGATAATGTAGCTTTTGCTACATTCAGGGCTCATAATGTAGTTTAGTTTACAGATACGGTGAAAATTGCAGCCGTTAGGATCCTCACCTATGAAAAAGATCCCGTAAGCAGTCACGGACCGCTTACGGGATCTGAGTTTATTTGAGATCAGATCACTTGATACCTGCCATTGCAGCTACTTCTGCTGCAAAGTCATCAGCCTTCTTCTCTATGCCCTCGCCTCTCTCAAAGCGAACAAAGCCTGCAACGGAGATCTTTCCGCCAAGGTTCTTGGCAGCAGATTCAACATACTTGCCAACAGTCTTGTCGAAGTCGCCCTCGCTCTTGACATACTCCTGCTCCAGGAGGCAGTTCTCGGTGTAGAACTTGCCGAGCTTGCCCTCTGCGATCTTTGACTTGACCTGCTCGGGCTTGGAAGCCATTTTGGGATCCTCGTTCATCTGAGCGATGATGATATTCTTCTCGCTGTCAAGAACATCCTGAGTAACTACTTCCTTGCTGAGGAATCTGGGGTTCATGGATGTTACCTGGAGAGCAACATTCTTTCCTACCTCAAAGTACTTGTCCTGAGGAAGGTCGGTATCCAGCTTAACTATAACACCGATCCTGCCTTCACCGTGAACATAGGGAACAAGAGCGCCCTCAAGTCTTTCAAAGCGGCGGATAACCATGTTCTCTCTGATCTTGATGAAGAGATCCTGAAGAGTCTCCTCTACGGACTTGTCGCCGCCCACGATCTGTGCAGCCTTGAGCGCATCCAGATCTGCGGGAGCCTTCTCTATAACGGTCTTTGCAACATTTGCAACAAAGTCCTTGAATTCCTGATTGTTTGCGGCAAAGTCTGTCTCGATGTTCACTTCAACGACAGCGCCTACATTGCCCTCTACAACAGCAGTAACTATACCCTCAGCAGCAACTCTGCCTGCCTTCTTTGCCTGAGTTGCAAGTCCTCTCTCACGGAGGATGGTTATTGCCTTTTCCCTGTCGCCCTCAGCCTCTTCAAGAGCCTTCTTGCACTCCATCATACCGACGCCGGTGGACTTCATAAGATCCTTTATCTCAGCAACACTTGCTTTCATCTTAAACACTCCTTATCAAGCATAAGCCCGATATCAAAATCGGGCTTGTTCAATATCTGTCCTTGTGGGGAAGACTTATTCTGCTGCTTCCTCAGCCTCTTCCTCTGCAGCAGCCTCTTCAGCCTCTGCTGCGGTCTGAGAGCCCTGTCTGCCTTCGATAACGGCATCAGCCATAGCACCAGCTATGAGCTTTACTGCTCTGATAGCATCATCGTTACCGGGGATAACATAGTCTGCATCATCGGGATCGCAGTTCGTATCAACGATGGCTACAACGGGGATACCCAGTCTCTTTGCCTCGCTTACAGCGATCTTTTCCTTTCTGGGATCGACGATGAAGAGTGCGCCGGGGAGACGCTTCATGTCCTTGATACCGCCAAGGTACTTTTCGAGCTTTTCTATTTCAAGTTCCAGCTTAACAACTTCCTTCTTGGGGAGAAGGTTGAAGGTGCCGTCCTCCTGCATGGTGTGGAGCTGCTCAAGTCTGGTGATCCTCTGCTGGATGGTCTTGAAGTTAGTCATCATACCGCCCAGCCAGCGAGCATTAACATAGAATGCGCCGGCTCTTGTAGCCTCTTCCTTGATGGATTCGGAAGCCTGCTTCTTTGTGCCTACGAAAAGCACACTGTCACCGTTCTCGGATACGCTCCTGATGAAATTGTAAGCCTCGTCCAGCTTTCTTACTGTCTTCTGGAGGTCGATGATATAAATACCGTTCCTCTCGGTGAAGATGTAGGGAGCCATTTTCGGGTTCCATCTCTTGGTAAGATGACCGAAATGAACACCTGCTTCAAGAAGCTGCTTCATTGATACTACGCCCATTTTAAATTCCTCCTGTTGGTTGTTCCTCCGCATGAGGGATATTAAAGATATTACTCACCAACATCTTCTCATGCGTGCGTAATTTATGTGCCGACAGCGGCACACTTGTTTATTGTACCATAATCCGGCTTATTATTCAATAGTTATGTTGCACAAATAATCATCCCGTGTTCGCACGATTTTAAGAATAAGCACAAAGGCATTTATCTTCCCAGGTCGCCTATAAACTCCCTTATGAGAGATCTTTCCGGGATGTAGGACGGGTCTATCTCGTCAATTGCGGAAAGGAACTCCATTATCTGCCCGTAATTCTCGTATTTGCTGAGAAGATCTTTGTCCCGCAGCAGTTCATTGTAGATCATCGCCTTGTACACCGGAGGCTCGTGCGCCATAAAGGTATCTATCTCTATATCCGCCCTTGTTTTAAAGGGCATTATGAATTTTTCTTCACCTCTGGTCACACTTTTGTACATATCAAAGACCTGATCCGGACGGCGGTCTCTGAACAGCTTGTCACGGCATATCCTGCGCAAAAGGCGTATCTGCCTCGGATGGAGCACGCTGCCCGTCCCCGCCTGTATTCGTGTACGGACCGACACATAGATGCAGGTGCAGAAGGAATCCGCATCGTTTGTGACCATGGGGTTGAGAGCGTGTATCCCCTCTATGATAAGAAATTCATTGCGCCCTCTTCTCAAAGGCACATCACCGCTGACCTTCTGAGTGGCAAAGTCAAATATGGGCATATTGACCTCTTCTCCCGCTGCCAGCTTTTTCAGGTGTTCAGAAAACAGGGGGATATTCAGTCTGAGCGGAGATTCAAGATCCACATTCCCCTCCTCGTCACGGGGGATCTCCTCCTCCTTGTAGGAATCTATGGAACGGAAATAGTTGTCCATGGAAAGAACTCTCGCCCGTGCTCCCCGCTGTATGAGCGCATCTGCTATCCTGTGGGCAGTGGTAGTCTTTCCTGAGCCCGAAGGCCCGGAAAGAAGGATAAGCGGATCGTTTGAATGTGCAAGTATATCTGCTGCCGCATCCTGCACATACGCAAAATAGTTTTCCTCCGCTATGTTCACAAGGACAGACGGATGACTGAGCCTTGTGTTTATGGATGAAGATGAGATATAGTTTTTCATAGCCTTTTCCTTTGGCAGAGCAGCCGCTTTTTCATATGGCTTTTACTCCGGCAGTGCAGCGCCCTGTTTTTCGATTTGTTCCACGTGAAACATTATTTCTTGTCATCAGAGGTGTTTTCCTCCGCTGCTTTCAGCTTCACATTCATTTCAAGGATACGGGTCTCCTCGGCTTCCGTGACAGTAATTATCAGCCCGTCCGCTTCCACCGTTTCCCCTGCCTTGGGGATATGTCCCAGATGTTCGGTGGCATATCCTCCCATGGTGTTGTTTTCGCTGTCCGGAACGGGAAGTCTTACGCTTTCAAAAAAGGGTTCTATTTCCGTGTCTGCCGAAATATTGTATTCCACGGAGGACACCTTTTCTACACTGTCATCATTTTCGTCCGCTTCGTCATATATTTCTCCCAGGAGCTCTTCTATAAGATCCTCCATGGTAACTATGCCCTCTGTGCCTCCAAACTGATCCAGCACCACGCAGATGTGGATCTTTCTTTTCTGCATTTTCTCCAGAAGCTCGGAGCATTTTGTGAACTCGGGCTCGTACATTATCTCACGGATGATGTCCTTTATCCCCTGTTCAGCTTCAAGGCGGAAGAAATCCTTTTCGTGTATGAACCCGATGATGCTGTCAATGTTTCTGTCATACACAGGCAGACGGGAATACTTCTCCGAGAAGAAAAGCTCTCTTACCTCATCCACGGAAGAATCCTTTTCCACTGCCGCAATATTCACACGGGGAACGATTATTTCCGAAACCGGCTTTTCATCCAGTTCGAGGGCGGAACGCACCAGTTCGCTCTCATTTTCTTCAAGCACGCCTTCTTCTTCTATGGCGTTTATGAAGTATTTCAGTTCGTCCTCCGTCATGGTGGGCTCAATGTTCTTTTCCTTGCTCACCGCATTCTTCAAAAGAATGAACAGCGCCGTAACAGGCTTTAACACTGTCATCAGCACTGACAGGGGCAGAGCAGCCTTTACGGAAAAGCTCTCGGCGTGCTCCTTTGCAAAGGATTTCGGGAGTATCTCTCCAAAGATCAGCACCAGTACAGTCATTACAAATGTAGCTATACCTACGCCGCCCGCTCCGAACAGCTTTGTACATATGACGGTACCCAGAGATGCCGAAAGTATATTTACGATGTTGTTCCCCACAAGGATAGTGGTAAGTGCGGCATCAAAGTTTTCAGCGATCTTCAGCGCCCTGGCTGCGTTAATATTGCTCTCCGACATCTGTTTCAGGCGGATCTTGTTCACTCCGGAAAAAGCAGTTTCTGTACCGGAAAAAAAGGCAGAAAGCATCAGGAGAACAAATATCAGTATGTATTCAAGTATGTTCATTGTTTATATCTTATACGCACCCCGTCCATAAAGGTGGACACATTGTACACAAGCAGCGCCTGATCGTAATCCTCCGGGTCTATGACCTCGTTTACCGGCACCTGTATGTATCGTGTGTCAAGCATGGTTATCTCGCTGTAATGCTCCGCCAGAAACGGCACCAGTGAATGAGCATAGCTGTCCTTCAGCACGAGCAGCTTTCCGCCGGGAGCATCGGTCTTTATGGTGACCATAGGCTGATTTGTCCCGAAAAACACGGAGTATTTATCCTTTTTTTCAAGATATTCGTAATAATACATTCCCTGATGTATCTCCGGCTCCCCGGAGGTCTCCTGGTAGATAAGCACCTTTGCTTCACTTCTTGTTCCTCTGTCCGAGGGAAGATAGATGTCGATAGTGTCAGGTTCCGTCTTGTCCCACAGGGTCTTTGAATAAAAAGTCCCTCTGAACTCCTCGGAGGAATGGAACCTGTCAAAATCGGAATCCGGCAGGTACTCATAGCCCATCTTTCTTGCAGCCGTCTGGTATGCACAATAGGCACCCTTAGTTGTCCAGTGATGATCCGTGCGGTAGTAGATATAATCGCTGCTCTGACCTTTGAGCACAGAATACACATCTATGGGGGTCACATTTCTCACTCTCGATGTAACACTGTCAATATACGCCTTCTGATCCGGGTTGGGCGCCCCTTTCGGGAGCTCTTCTCGGTAGATCTCCGCCTGTGTAGGAATGAGCATCATGAATACCGGCTTCTTGAATCCCTCCGCAAAGGCATTTATACTGTCAACACTTCTGTTGTCTGTTGATTCATCAGGCTCCTCTATGTGCTCTGCCAGCCTGTTCTCCAGTATATAGATACCGTTTATCTCATCTTTTCCGATAAGGATGTCGATGTTGTTTTTCACCTTTACCATATCCTCACGCATGAAGAAATGATCCGACAGATATTCTTCTATACCGTCGCAAAGGTCTCCGCTGAAATAGTTCGATGCCCTGACAGCAGGAAATTTCGCCAGATATCTGTTTTCAAGCTCGGAAAAGCTCTCCTTTTCCGAGCAGACCGTCAGCAAGCCTCCCGCAAGTATCATCCCGAAAACTGCGGCGCAGGAAAGTGTTTTCTTTTTACTCATCTATACCAAGAACGCTCCGATAATTGTTTTTGTCCTCATCCGTGAACACATTGAATATCACATTCAGTTCATGGTTCCTAACAAAGCTGCGCACCTCATCCACTGCTATCCGTGCTGCTTCCTTGCCCGGGTATCCGAAAACTCCGGTCGATATGCAGCAAAAGGCTATATTCCCGCAGCCGTATTCAACAGCCGTTTCCATGCAGCTCCTGTAACAGGAGGCAAGCTCCTTCTGCTGTGTGGGAGTAGGCTTACCGTTTGCCACCTGAGGCCCCACCGTATGTATGACATAGCGGGAGGGGAGGTTAAAGGCATCTGTTATCTTTGCCCTTCCCACAGGCTCCGGAAAGCCCTGCATCTTCATGAGCCTGTCGCAGGAAAGGCGCAGCCTTACTCCGGCAAAGGTGTGTATGCAGTTGTCTATGCAGTTGTGACAGGGAGCATAGCAGCCTGTCATCCCGGAATTTGCCGCATTTACGACAGCATCGCATTTGAGCGTGGTGATATCGCCCTGCCAGAGAAAGATATGGGGCTCCACGGCTTTCAGCATACGCACATCGGTGATGCCCTTTTCCAGAATAGCTTTTTTCAGCACCTCATCCTCGGTCCTGAGATATTCCTCGCTGATCTCCCCGGGCTCTCTCACGTTCACAAGGGATCTGTAGATATCAAAGCTGTTTTCCTCCGTCAGGGACGGAGGAAGCAGCTGCCTTTCGTCACAAAGTATCCTAATCAGATATTCTATCTTTTCCATATTTCTCCGGGATCACTTATTTCCATAGATCCTTGCAAGATCTTCGTCACTGAGTTCGATAGTGTAATTATTCATGTAGTATTCCTTTACATCCGCATCCAGATCGAAATCCTTCATATATTCGGGCTGCAGTGTCTTTGCCACCCATTCGAGGCTGAGTGCGGAATCAGAGGATGCGGGATACCACCTGTACATACCCAGAGGGAACTTATATACCTTCCCTTCGGAGACTGCCTTCACGGAAGACCAGTCCATGGAAGTGTCGCTCATGAATTCCTCGGGGCTCATTTCCACAAAGTTTGAAAGAAGGATGATATCGGGATCCCATTCGTAGATCTGCTCTATATTCACATCAGCATGGCCTTTCAGCTCGGCAGCCGCATTTATGCCGCCGCCCTGTTCTATCCAGTACTGACCGAAGGAATTGGAGCCTGCCGCCTTGATGGATGTGCCGTCATAGTTAAAGAGGATGAGAACGGAAGGCTTTTCCTCCTCCGGTATGGTGGATGTAACGGCCTTAACCTTATCAGCCAGTGCCCTTGCATCCTTTGATATAAGATCTGCCCATTCACTGTCATCAAAGATCTGCCCCAGAAGATCGTTCCAGGAAGCATAGGTCTCCACACAGTCAAATCCTGCTATGGACGGGGAAAAGGCAACGGGAGTAAGACCCGCATTTTCGTACATAGCCCTTTCGTCCGCATTTGCAGCCGAATAAATAACTATATCGGGATCCAGGGCAAGTATGGATTCTGTGTTTATCTCTCCGCCCTGTGCAAAGGAGGTGTCTGCCTGCAGGATCTCGGGATATACCTCACCCAGGAAGGATTCCTTAGCAGCAGCCATCGCCTGCGGGTGCATACCTACGACCTCCTCTGCCCCTTCACGGAAAAGGCAGTACACAGACGGTATGGGGAAAATGGAGGATATCACTACCCTGTGCACATTCTGAGGTATCTGCACCTCCGTGCCCGACTGGTCTGTTATTGTCTTCATGGGGACAGCAGCTTCCGCAGCGCTCTCCTCCTGTGCATTTTCTTCGGCGGGTGCTGCCTCCTGCTGTGCCTCGGTCTGTACCTGAGTATCGGCGGATGTAGTCTCTCCGCTGCTGCCGGCAGAAGAGCATCCCGTAAGTGCAGTTATTGCCATTAAGCCGGCAAGCATAAGCTTTGAAACTGAAGTTTTCATTATTATTCCTCTTTCTTGTTCTTTTGTTCCACATGGAACATTTTTTTCATATTTTTTTTTGAGAATGTTCCATGTGGAACATTCAAAAATCGTTGTCGTAATAGTCAAAATGAATGGGTCTGTCCCCTCTTAAAGTTACAAGCGCTGTATCAAACCGGGGCTGCAGATCTATCTCATTTTCAAGCATGAACCTTTCGGCTGCCGCACGGATCCTCTCCTTCTGGGCTTTCCCCAGCGCATAAGGCGCTTCCTCGTAGGATGAGGTCATCCTTGTCTTGACCTCCACAAAGGCGATAATGTCATCTTTTACAGCTATAATATCTATTTCCGCATGTCCTATATGGCAGTTTCTGCGGATGACGGAATAGCCGCTCTTTTGGAGATAATAAGCTGTAAGCTCCTCTCCCGCCTTTCCGTGGAGGCTCTTTTTGTTCATAGGATCAGAACCCCTCAAAATAGTTTTTCAGCCGGCTGATAAGTCCGTAATGTACTGCCATTTTCTTTATTTCACCGTCTCGGTTCTCATAGACATAACGAGCCTTTCCGAAAATGTCGTATTTTGTAAAGGACTTCACATAGCCGGAGCTGAAATAGCTTTCGTACTGCGACATATAAAAGTCGTTTCCGTTCTCATCCTTCCATGAAGCCATTACAGAAACGGAAGGAGCCGAATCACGATGTCCGCTCACATAATAGGACACCACCATATCATCATGGACAGGCATATTGAATTGTGGGAGCTCGCTTTCCCTTATGAGCCCATGAGCGAAATCCTCTTCGGAAACGCTTTCCTTTTCGCTCTGTACTATTTCAAGCTGTGAAACGTCGTAGAGCCATGCCTTTTCCTCATAGGACATATCTATTTCCGGACATTCGCTGAGGACGGCAGCACTGTCAATATTCACATAGTCGTTTGACCGCCATTCGAGACCGAGATCAGCAAAGAAGAAGATATATGCCCACACAAGAGCTGCACAGAAAACAGCAAAGGCAAGCCTTTTCCTGTTCTTCTTTTTTTCCTTGGGAGAGACCTCCTTTACAGGCTCCTCCTTTGCCGTCTCCACCTTTGGAGGAGCGGTCAGCATATCCTTTTCGTCAAAAAAGCCTATTTTAGCCATTCAAATAAATACTCCAGAGTATCTCTGACAAGACCTACTATCCCGTTATGGCAATAGCGGTAATCGCTTACCTTGAAAACATCGCCCTCATAATAATAATGCTTTCTTGCAAACAGCCTCTCTCCGTAAAGAACAGAATTCTTTATTTTCCTGTCGGGATAAAAGGAATCCCATTCAAGAGTAGTTTTGTATATACCCTCGGATGAGTTATAAAGCATATGACAGGTGATGTGTATCCTGCCGTCGTCCACCTCATAGTAAACGCCCTGCACCGCTGCATATTTCCCCATTTCAGGGAAATATCCGTTTCTGTAATCTGCTTCCGGAAGCTCATCGAAAAACCTCGTCCCTTTTATCGGATCGCTCTGCATTTCGGGAAGCTCCGCAAGGCTTTTCAGCCAGATAAGCTCCTCCTCGGTCTCCAGACAGTGTACAAGCTCCGGTCTCTTTACGGAAGCCGCCTCCGAGATCTCCATGCTTTCCGCATATTCGGAGATCACCTTTTCTTTGCTCACCTCTGATGTTACGGTCCTTGTGGCAAACTCCGCAAAAAAGCTGAGATATACCCCAAGTATAAGTGCCAGAAAAACAGCAGCCGCCTTCGGTATACTTATGAACTTTCGTGTGTCAGTGTCCCTGTCAGCAGTCTCATCATCCGTCGTCACATCGTCCTCGTCAAGAACTATCACCTCGGGGATGTCCTCTTTTTCTTCAAACCTTTCGTAAAGGTCCTCTCCATCCCTGAAGCTTGTCCCCTTGCCGTATACAAGGGGTTCGGGGGTCCTTTCCGGCAGATCACTGCCCGTGAGCAATTTTCTCATAGTATTTTTTTAAAAAGGAGTGTCTGTGTACAGGGCTCTCACCGTACTTATCTATCATTTCATAGTGGAGCTTCGTTCCGTACCCCTTGTGCTTTTCAAACTGCCACTCCGGATATTTTTCCGCAAGCTCTGCCATGTAGCGGTCCCTGCTCACCTTTGCGATTATAGATGCCGCAGCAACACAGGCGCTTTTCCCGTCACCCTTTACTATTGTCTCAGCAGTTATGGGAAGCTGTGGGAGCCTGTTCCCGTCTACAAGAGCATGAACGGGGCTGCCGCCCTTTTTCACCATATCCTCGTAGGCTCTTTTCATTGCAAGCATGGCAGCGTTGAGGATGTTTATCTCCTCTATCTCCCTGACTGTTGCCGTACCAAGCCCCCATATACAACTTTCGGTGATCTCCGCATACAGCAGTTCACGCTTTTTCTCCGACAGCTTCTTGCTGTCGTTGAGTGCCTCAAAGGAGATCCCCTCCGGGATGATGACAGCTCCTGCATATACATCCCCCGCAAGAGGTCCCCTGCCTGCCTCATCAAGACCGCAGATAACACCGTAGGTCGATGTATAAAAGCTGTCAAAGGAATCAAGCTCAGTCATCATTCCACCCAATATACCCGGTCGGGCTTTCTCGGAGCAGCTTCGGGTTCCTGATCCGCATAACCTATGGCGCAGTGACCGATACCTTCCCATTCTCCTTCTATGCCAAGGTCGGAAAGCATTTTCTTCCACTCGTCCTGCTCAAGTTCTTCCTTCGCACGGTGTATCCATATGCTGCCAAGCCCCAGAGAATGGGCTGCAAGCATAAGATTTCCCATTACAAGGGAGCCGTCATAAATACTTGTTCCCACAGACTTGTCTCCCAGCACCAGCACCACGACAGGTGCGCCGTAGAAAGGATCAAAGCCCTCCTGCCAGCCGCCTATCTTTCTGTTGGCTTCAGAAAGGGCATCCCTCCATTTCTTGTTGGTTACAGCGATCATTTTTACCGCCTGCCTGCCCATGCCGCTGGCAGCAAAAGTACCTGCCGCCAGTATCTGAGCGATATCCTCTCTGGAAGGCATTTCAGCCTTGAATTTGCGGATACTTCTTCTTTCTTCCATTGCCTTGATGATGTCATTCATAGAAAGTTCCTTTCTGTCGATGTTCCACGTGAAACATTATTTCAATATCAGGCTCATTATCAGTGAGAGCAGCGCTGCTGTAAGAGGGAAAACCACAATTACGCCGATCCACTTTCTGATCCACTGCTTCCTTGGAATATAGGGCTTCAGATCTTCCGCTCCGGGTATCTCCCACATTACAGTGTGACCCACCCAGTAATTATCTATAAAAAGCCTGTCAAACAGCCCATAGAAAACAAGGATAAAGCAAAGCTGGCGGAAGCCCTCAGCAAATCCCCTTGCTCCGTTGATAACATATACACAGAACAGCACCACACCAAAGAATATCAGCGCAGACAAATAGAACAGCTTTTTGTTTCGTTCCAGTTTTTCTTTTGTGATAAGCCCCTTTTCTATGCACCTGTCCTGTACTTCCTTTTCATAAAGGAAAGCCATTCCCTGTGCACCCTTTGATATGCCTATTATCAATGCGGCCACCACTATAAGACAGCAAGCCATTGCCTCTATAACTATCATTTCTTGTCCTTTCCGAATATGATGCAGTCTGTCACTCGGGATCACACTCTGTCAAGAGTGATACGCCCCAGCCTGCCGCCACGGAAATCATCCAGCACACAGACAGCGGCACGCTCTGTATCTATATCCGCTCCCTTTAAAAGCATCCCCCGCCTTTTCCCTATACGGCACAGGAGCTCATAGCCCGATGAACAGCCCATGGTCATGCCCATAGCCATTTCTTCATCCTGTTCGGGGGTCTCAAGGGAGATGCCGTAGGCATCCCTTATCCCCTCGGGGGCTATCTCTCTCAGCCTCAGAAGGAGCCTGCACGCCAGAAGCTCGGTGTCTACCACCTCATCTCTCACAGCACCTGTGAATGCAAGCCGTTCTCCTACGGTCATATCCTCAAATTTCGGCCAAAGCACACCGGGAGTGTCAAGGAACTCGATATTCTCCGATATCTGCACCCACTGCTTTTCACGGGTGACACCGGGTCTGTCCTCCACCTTGGCTTTGTTTCTTCCTGCCATTTTGTTTATGAAGGAGGATTTCCCCACATTGGGTATACCCACTATCATCATATGGAGAGTACGCCCGCTCATGCCCTTTGCCCTGTACTTTTCAAGCAGATCTGCCAGCACCGTGCGTATGGCAGGTTCTATCTTTTCAAGTCCCTTTCCGCTGCGGCAGTCTGCCGCAAGGGTCATGCTGCAGTCCTTTTTCAGAATGGACATCCACCTGTCCGTCATGGCAGGATCTGCCAAAGATGCCTTATTCAAAAGCACAATGTGGGGCTTATTCCCTATCAGTTCCTTTATTACCGGGTTCCTGCTGGACTGAGGGACTCTCGCATCCAGCAGCTCGATGACGCCGTCCACCATAGGGAGATATTTCTCCATCATGCGGCGGGTCTTTGTCATATGCCCCGGGAACCACTGTATAGTTATATCTTCCATTTTACACTATCTTATCTTTTTTCTGACTGCCAGAACATCCTTGATATCTATCTGACCGTCGTCGTTTACATCGTAGTTATATCCGCTCACCTTTGACTTGACCTTCATGATGACCCGTGAAAGCTCATTCAGATCGAGGATGTCCACATTGCCGTCACCGTTCACATCACAAAAGACCAGAACAGGCAGCTCATTCCCCCCTGTTGCAGGGATCAGCTCTATTTTGTACTCATTGCACCCCGGCTCCGAACAGCAGATGCTCTTTCTGCCCGATGTTGTTGCAGTGGGCTCCAGAAGTACCTCCGATGTGCCCGTATAGGAATGGACATGACCGGGAGCATCTGACTTGAAATATACCTTTGCAACAGTCGTGGCGGAATCCTCCGACATGAGCACCAGCTCCTCTGCGCCGTCGATACCGGAGATACCCGTCACATCCGAAAGGGTATATGTAGCTGTGCCTGTGCTGTTGACAACACCTTCCCTTACATGAGGCCACCCTTCGATATCAGCATTGAGACGGGGCTGTTTGCTGCAGCCGCTGAATTCCACATACATGGTGCCGTACTTTTCCATATTGGAAATAACATCCGCCTTGCTCAGCTTGCAGATAAGACTCCATTCGCCGCTGCTGCTCACCGGCGAGGACACCAGTTCCACATTCCCGCCCGCAGCTTCTGCCTCGGGCTCGGGCACACTGTTATATGAACCTGCCATAACATCTACAAAGGAAGCGCCCGCAGAGGTAAAGCTCTTTGCGGAACGGTTGAAATAACCGAACTGCTCTCCGCCGACCCCGAACGAATTATTATCCCACAGCACACAGGGAACGGAAACAGCCGGGTTTGAATTTGCCTTTTCCATATAGTATTTGAACCAGCTTAGCCTTTGGGCATCGTTGCCTTTGTTGGTGGCGCCGAATTCGCCTATAACAACGGGGATACCCTTTGAGATATACAAGCTGTCAAGAGACGAGAAGAAGGAATCGAGCGCAGACTTTTCGGCCGCACCGAAAACAGTCGTACCCCCTGCATTCAAAGCAAAGTCATACGGCAGATAGGCATGAACCGAGACTGCCACCATATCATCCGCAGGCTTTCTCCACTGTGCCATCATATGGGGCGTACCTGTGGCGGCATAGTTTGAAAGCATTATCAACCGCTTGGAGTTATTGCCGCCCGTTGCCCTTACAGCCTGTCTGCCCGCCTCATTCATGTAGTAGACGGTACTGTAATAACCGCTGCTTGACGAACTGTCAGGCAGCCAGAAGCTGTCTCCGTTTCTCGGTTCATTGGTGATCTCAAATATGAGCTTGTCCCCATAGCCCTTGAAATACTCGGCGATCTGCGTCCAGACATCGGCTATTTCCTGCTCCACAGCCGTATTCCTGCTTGTGGTCACGGTCTCCTGATAACGCATATGGTGAGTATTGAGTATAACATACATATCATTTGCAAGGGCATAGTTCACCACAGTCTCCACCCTGTCCATAAAATCCGGGTTTATAGTGTGGCTTGCCGCATCGGAATAATGCCCATCCCATGACACCGGTATCCTTAAGGTTTTAATGCCCGCATCAGCAATAGCATCTATCATGTCCTTGGTAGTCCTTGGATTACCCCACCCGGTCTCTTCATAAGGAGTGTTGCAGTCAAGTGAATTACCCAGGTTCCACCCTGCTCCCATATCGTTCACAAGCTGCATGGCAGACAGCTCCCTCATCTGAGTAGGATAGGTATAGGAGGCCTCAAACTCCGTGTGATCGAAATCCGCATACACCTGTACGGGAGATGCCGCACAAAGACAGCCTACAGCAAGCAAAGCCGCCGCTGTTCTCTTTAATATCTGTTTCATAGCTTTTTCACCCTGTCACTTTCAAGGTTCGTTTCCTTTGGTATAAACTTAGGCCTGTGTTTTACTTCAATGTACATTTTGGCTATGTACTGGGCGATTATGCCGGTGCACAAAAGCTGGACGCCGCTCAGAACCGACACAAGGGTTATTATTGTAGGGTATCCGGAAACATTCTCTCCGAAAAAGATCTTCTTTACCAGTGTAGCTGTCATTACAGCCAGCGCCACAAGACAGAAGCTCACTCCCAGCCATGTGCAGAAGCTGAGAGGAACGGTGGAAAAGGCGAAGATCCCCTCCATGGAGTATCTGAAAAGGGACCTGAAATTCCAGGTGCTCTTCCCCGCCTTGCGCTCCACATTCTCTATGGGGATGAACTTTGTGTCAAAGCCCACCCAGCTGAATATGCCCTTTGAAAAGCGGTTGTATTCCGGCAGCGCTACTATCGAATCCACCATAGCCCTTGTCATAAAGCGGTAATCCTGCGCTCCGTCTATGATGTGAGTGTCGGAAATGGAGTTTATGACCTTGTAGAACATGGAGGAGAAGAAGGACAGGAGCTTTGGCTCCCCCTTTCTGCTGACCCTCCTTGTGGCGGCGCAGTCGTAACCCTCGTCATGAACATAGGAATACATCTGCGGGATAAGAGCGGGGGGATGCTGGAGATCCGCATCTATCACAACGCAGTAATCCCCGTCGGAGCCTTTGAGCCCTGCAAGTATGCCCGCCTCTTTGCCGAAATTCCTTGAAAAGGATATGTAACGCACTCTTTCATCCTTGGCGGAATATCCCTTTATCAGTTCCAGGGTCTTATCCTTGGAGCCGTCGTTCACAAAGAGAAATTCAAACTCCAGAGGGTGTTCCTTCCCCATCTCCTCTGCTATACGGCTGATCTCCTCATAGAACATGGGGAGGGATTCCTCCTCGTTATAGCAGGGCACTACCACACATATTTTTTCCATTATTCCACTGTCACCGACTTAGCAAGGTTTCTGGGCTTATCCACATCAAGACCTCTGGCTATGGAGATATAATAGCCCATGAGCTGAAGGGGCACCACAGCCAGGGATGCCGCAAAATGCTCGTCTATCTTCGGAACGTAGATATTAAAGTCAACAGTGTCCTCTATGGCATAATGCCCGTAGGTGGTGAGTCCCATAAGGTATGCACCTCTCGACTTTACCTCCACCAGGTTGCTGACAGTCTTTTCGTACAGCCTCTGCTGCGTGAGAACGCCTATGACCAGTATACCGTCCTCTATAAGGCTTATGGTGCCGTGCTTGAGTTCACCTGCCGCATACGCCTCGGAGTGGATATAGGATATCTCCTTCATTTTCAGGCTGCCCTCAAGGCAGATGGCGTAGTCTATGCCTCTTCCTATGAAGAACACGTCACGGGCGCCGGCAAACTTGCTTGCGAACCACTGTATACGCTCCTTGTCGGAAAGTATCTTCTCTATCTTTTCGGGAATGGAGAGCATATCCTGTATAAGCGCTGCGTACTTTTCGTCGTCTATAAGACCCCTTGCACGGCCAAGCGCCACTGCCAGCGCATAGCTTGCAGCCAGCTGTGCGGAATATGCCTTTGTGGTGGCGACCGCTATCTCGGGACCTGCCAGGGTGTACAGGACATTGTCCGCCTCCCTCGCTATGGAGGAGCCCACCACATTAACTATGCCGAGGGTGCGTATTCCCCTGCCCTTAGCTTCTCTCAGAGCCGCAAGGCTGTCTGCGGTCTCACCGGACTGGGAGATTATTATCACCAGTTCCTTATCTTCAAGTATGGGGTCTCTGTAACGAAATTCCGACGCCAGCTCCACACGCACCGGAACTCTTGCCAGATCCTCTATGACATACTGTGCAGCCACTCCCACGTGCCATGCAGAGCCGCAAGCAACGATGCTTATCCGTGAGATATCTTTCAGCAGCTCATCATCTATCCCCGCAGCGGAAAGATCTATCCTGTTATCCTTGATAACGGAATTAAGTGTATCCCTTACGGCTGCGGGCTGCTCATGTATCTCCTTGAGCATAAAGTGCTCAAAGCCGCCCTTTTCCGCCGCCTCGGTGTCCCACTCGATAGTGACGCTCTCCTTCTCGATCTCCTCCCCTTCTATATTGTAGAAGGTCACATTGCCGGGAGTGAGCTTTGCAAATTCCAGATTGTCTATATAATATACCGTTCTTGTGTACTTCAGTATAGCGGGAACATCGGAGGCTATAAAGGAATCCTCACCGGAAACGCCTATGATAAGGGGACTGTCCTTTCTTGCTGCCCAGATCTCACCGGGGCAGGACTTGAACATCAGAGCCAGAGCATAGGAGCCTCTTATCCTGAGCATTGCCCTTGTAATGGCTTCTGCGGGGCTGCCGTACTTTTTCAGATAGTAGTCCACCAGCTTTATCGCCACTTCCGTATCTGTCTGGGTCCTGAACGAGTAGCCGTGACGGATGAGCCTTTCGGCTATCTCCTTGTAATTCTCGATGATCCCGTTGTGAACTCCTACCCCCTCTCCGTCATCCGAAGAATGGGGATGGGCATTGTTTTCGGAGGGTTCGCCGTGGGTAGCCCACCTTGTATGGCCTATGCCGCAGGTACCCCTGACAGCCCTGCCCTCATCGGTCTTCTGGGAGAGCTCGGACAGCTTTCCCTTTGCCTTGACGATCTCCGTTTCCTTTTCGCCGTCCCTTACGGCGATGCCCGCAGAGTCGTAGCCTCTGTATTCAAGCTTTGAAAGCCCATCCAGAAGGATGGGAGCCGCCTGCTTCTGTATGGATGTAAATCCCACTATTCCGCACATTTTTATTCACCTTTTCTCATTTCTTCGTTTTCATTCTTTTTCCGGATCCACATGTTTCCTGACCATGCGTCTCACGATACGCTCGGCAGTTTCCCTGTCCATGCCGTCCGATTCCAGCATCTGCCTTATCTCATTTTCCGAAAAGCCGGAATTTTTCACCCACACCCTGAGGATGTAGTAAAGACCAACGGTAGATGCAAGCTCATCTATCTCCGCTCCCTTCAGGAGAGCGGCTGCCATTTCAAGAATGGCTCCGTAGTTTTCCTCCATTATGCCGTAAAGCATCCCCACGCTGTCTATGCCGAAGGCGTGGAAAAGCTGCACATAGGTCTCCGGGCTGGTCTCCCTTATGGCAGCGCCGCTGTTCTGGGCTATGATGGTACACAGCCCGATATAGGCATTGGAGTAGTTCACAAAGGCTTTCAGTGTAACAAGGTCTATCCCGTAGTTATGGACGCTCTTGTCGTTTATGACTGCGTGCACATTTGCCTCATAGCCTTTGAGCCCCGCCCTTATCCTGTCAAAACATTCATCCGCCACTTCAAGCAGACCTGCGATACGGGAAAACTCCCTTCTCACATGAGCAGGGACGGCGATTTCCGTCTTATAGCCCAGATCGTGCTCTATCTCCGCCCAAGCGTGCTGAAGTATAGAGCGGATCTGCACCTCAAATGGGATGCTGCACAGCTCATCCGCCAGACCCTCCCGCTTTTTCAGGCTGCATATAAAGTGAAGGGAAATGTAGCCGAAAGCGTTGGGGGCTATGACCTCTCTTTTGTCTATGGAAAGGAGCCTGTTCACTTCAAAAACTCCGCTCACAGCCTCCCCTACCGCATCCACGTCACTGGAAAAGTAGCAGATGACCCTGATGCCCACCATATCCGTGAAATCCCTGAAAGAAGAATATTTGGCATTCTTTCTCCTCAGCTTTTCTATGGTGGAGTTTTCATCCTTCACTCTGCTCGTTATCTGGTGGATGGACAGGTTTTTCCTGTCAAGGGAAGAGGAGATGAGCCCGAAGGCCTCTGCCTCCACCGCCTTGTACAAAGGGAGAACTTCGCTGTATTCCTCCGAAATAAAGCTCATCAGAAGGACTTCACCACTGTTATCTCTATGACACCGTTCATGATGCCCACGGTAACATCATCAGCCACCTTGCCCAGAATGGACTTTTCAAGCTCGTCCCATTCGGCAGTTTCACGCAGCTCCTCATCCGCTCTCACGTTGTCCCTGTAATTATTGAGGGACCAGACCTGATAAACATTGTATTCAGGGCTCATGCCCATTTCGTAGAATTCAAAGGGCATTTCCTTTGCCACCTTCGCCTGGTTGTCCAGCATCACCTCAACGGCAGCCCAGATCTTTCCGATTATGCCCTTTGCTGCCGCATTCTTGCCGCTGGTGGAGATGGCGAGTATCTGATCTCTGTCCACATCGCTCATATCGGTGGGAGTTATCCTCAGATGAAGCTCGCACCTGCTTCCCTTGGTCTCCACATAGAACTCACCGGAGCCTATGGAAAGAAGTTTGGGGAGCATACAAACCATTTCCTCGGAGAGGAGCCTGAGCCTGAGAGAGCTGCGCTCGTCAAGTCCTATGTAGCGTGCTGTTCTTTCTGCCTCTTCGGGGATTATCTTATAGTCGTCGGAATTTTTTCTCAGGTTATATGAATCTGTTCTCATAATAATGCCCTCTTTATATTTTTAATTTTTTAAAAAGCACAGGTGTAAGGCCTGTTGCTATGAAGATCGAAACGCCGAATGCCAGCCCCTTTGCGCAGTTGGCAAGGATGTCAGCCCTGCCGGGCAGCAGACCGTTGAGCACGGCTCTCAGCGCCAGACCCGGCACCAGCGCCGAGGCCATCCCCATCACAAAGCGTATGATGCCGTGGGAGACCTTTCCGGCGTTTTCAAACTTTACGAACCTCGCCTCGAACATGAAGCCTCCAAAGGCGCCCAGCATGATAAAATACACCAGACACAGCTCCTTTTCGCCCGTTACCAGAACGGGGATGAAAAAGACAGCCGCAGGGATGCCGTAAAGCACATACTCTTTGTCGGTCTTTTTTTCCGTAAAGTTCAGAAGCACCACGAAAAGAGCTCCTATGACCGCCCCGCCCATAACATCCGTAGGGTAGTGTACCCCAAGGTAGAGCCTCGAAAGGCACACAAACAGGGGTATGCCCACTCCCAGAGCGTTCCTTGCAAGCTTTCTTTCAAGGAAACCGAGCCTTCCGTAAAAGGATGCGGAAAGAGCCGCATGAGCCGAGGGGCAGGAAAAGCCCTGTACTGCCGGACTGTATATATCCCCGTCGGAATGGGCGGGACGTATGCACTTCAATGACTCATGGTCCATATAGGGACGGCGCCTCAGTATGAGGGATTTCAGGAAAGTGGCGGTACACAAGGTCCAGAACAGGGTCACTGCTATCTTCTTCCCCACTTCCTTGTTAAGACACCAGTAGAAGATGCCGAACACCCCTACCATGACAAAAGTCTCTCCAAGCATGGTACACCCCGTCCATAAGGCGGATACAAAAGGGTTTTCAAAGGACTGCATCCACTCCATGAAGCGGATCTCCCAGTCAAAATAAAAAGTCTGTCCCATCCGTAAAACTCCTTGACCTGCGAGTAAATATACCTATTTATTCTACCATATTACAGAAGTGATGTCAAGGCAGTAAAAATTACAATTTGGCGGGCCTTTGCAACATTGTCAGACAAAAAACAAACTTTTTCTTGATTATTTGAAGAAAATGACATATAATATCAAAGGTGTGTTTTCAGGATACAGCATTTGTCCGCACAGAGGAAGGAAACATTCATGAACTCAGATACAGAACTGCTTTATACCCGCTGCGAGCTCTGCCCGCGCAGGTGCGGTGTCAACAGATACGAAAAAAGAGGCTACTGCGGGGAATATGCCGCTCCCAGAGCAGCAAAGGCCTGCCTTCATATGTGGGAGGAGCCCTGTCTTTCGGGCACCGGGGGAAGCGGCGCCCTGTTCTTTTCGGGCTGCTCTCTTAAATGTATCTACTGCCAGAATCACAGCATTTCATGGGCAGGGAAGGGAAAGGATATCACCGTCCGAAGGATGTCGGAGATCTTCCTTGAGCTGCAGGAAAAGGGCGCACACAATATAGACCTTATCACATCCACCCACTTTGTTCCTCATGTGATAAGAGCAGCAGATGCGGTAAAGGACCGCCTTCACATCCCCATCGTCTTCAACTGCGGCGGATATGAGCGCACAGAGACCATAGAGATGATGAGAGGCACCGTATCCGTTTTCCTGCCTGATGTGAAGTACTTCTCGGATGAGCTTGCGATAAAGTATTCAAATGCCCCGGATTACTTCCCCACTGCACTGAAAGCTGTTGAAAAAATGATCGATACAGTCGGAAAGCCCGTATTCGGCGAAAACGGGCTCATAAAGTCAGGGGTGATAGTCCGCCACATGGTGCTCCCCTCTCACCGAAAGGATTCCGACCGGCTCCTGCGGGAGATCGCACACCTGAAGGATGATATACTTCTCAGCCTTATGTCCCAGTATACTCCTTTTTACAGAGCTGCGGAGCACAAGGAGCTCTCACGCCGCCTCAGCACCTACGAATACGAAAAGGTGCGGGAAACCGCTCTTTCCCTGGGCTTTAAGGGCTATTCCCAGGAACGCACCTCCGCAAAGGAGGAATACACCCCGGAGTTTGATATGGAAGGGATATGAGGGCACAGCATCTTTGCCAACGGCTCACGGACGATAAAGCCCCATCTCTTGACAGCCCTTTGACCATACAGTATAATATTTACGGCGTATGCAGGAACGGCGGCTCTTACCCGCCGAAACATGCAGCAAGCCCTGATAAACGATAAAGGAACACGATAATGTTTGAACTCAGAGAGCACGCACCTTCGTCAGCAAGGAACACCTACAAGGAATATATGAAACAGCTCGCCGGGCAGTGGAAGGACGGCACGCCCCCGGCGGCGGCCTGCCAGGATATGCGCCGGACGCTGGAGCTCCGCCGTGAGCACTGCAAGTCACTGGGGCTCACAGTACAGCAGCAGTTTCGGGGGATAAAGCAGAAACATCTGGGGGTCGCAAGCCTTTCCTATGATGACAATGTGTTTGTGAACCATATCCTTACAGACAACAAGCAGATGACCACCAGGATAAGCAGCGCCAAGGGCGTTATCTTTGACCGCACAGAGAATGTCGGACTGTCGGTAGTCCTGCAGCAGCCCAAAAACGGCGTCACACCGCCGCCCGATATGCCCGCCTCCTGCCCTCAATGCGGAGCGCCCTCTACTCTGGCACAGCTCGAAAACGGCTGTCCCTACTGCAAGACCCACTTTCTCATGGATGACCTTTACCCGAAGGTAACGAATTACTTTGTCCAGAGGCACTATGATACCGATAAAAAGCGCAGTCTCCGCCGGCTGTTTATATGTATGGCGGTATTTGTGATACTTTTCCTGGCGCTGATACCCTTCTACGACAGATCCCCCGTTCCCCTGGGCGAGCCGTCCGTTATCGGCTCGGTATTTGCGGGGATCTTCCTGGGTGCTGTCCTGTGGGGCATGGCAAAATTCCTTTCCTACCTTTACCACATCTTCGGAAAGGGTCTGCGGGGGCTCGGGAAAGTCGGCAGGTCTCTGTTCTTTCGTTTCAGGATAAAGGACATAGACCCCACGTTTTCCTCGGAGCATTTCCGTGACAGAGCCATGCACCTTTTCCGCATAGTGGCACACAGCGATGCCCCCACCATAAACCCCGCCTGCCGCTGCAGCCGCCCCAAAAACTGGGATCATGTGATAGATTCCTCCCTTTTCAATTTCGGAGTGGATCGTTTCAGGATAAGGGGACAGCAGTGTACGGTCACCATCACCCTGTACCTGGACTGCCTTGTTTATAAAAGAGGCAGGGTAAAGCTCAGGGCAAAAAAAGTACATATGACCCTCCAGAAGGAGATCACCGCACCCACAGCTCTTGGATTTTCCGTCAGAGCGGTGAGCTGCCCCTCCTGCGGCGGCAGCTTTGATGCGGAACAGGTGAAGCACTGCCCCTACTGCGGGAATGAATACGACCTTATGAAGCATGACTGGATACTTACGAATATCCGATAAATATAGCAAAAGCCCTCTCACAGAATGAAAGGGCTTTTTTCGGCGCCTACTAATTCATGATTTATTTACAATAAATTTAACTTTTCTCTATTGTCAAAAGATGCTGCCGAAAGTAAAATTATATTAGGTGTAGTATACCCTCGGAAGGGGCGTACTGCGCCCACACCCAAGGGCAGTGCGGTCGGAAGCCGCATCAGCAAAGCAAAGCGGAAGGGTCGGAAGCCCTTCGGCGGAGCACGCAGCCAACGGGTCAGCAAAGGGGAGCCCTTTCCCGGAAAGGCGCCCCGGGGCAGTAAGCCCTCAGCCGCAAGGCAAAGCCGCTCTGCGTCGGAAACAGGCGGCGGCCGGGTCCTCATGGGCAGTCTCGTTTTTGCATAGGGACAGCCGGAAGTTTCATTCGGTGCAGCAAGCTGATCAAACTTCAAAGGAGGAGTTACAATGCAAAGAAGAAAGCCTTACAAGGCAAAAGGTGCAGTACTCATAATGGTCCTGACCGTTATGTTCGTGCTCATTTTCCTGCTGGCGGGCGCAGTAGCGGTGGTCTATTCCTCGAACCGCCGTGTGATGGTACAGTACGAGGAAAGCCAGGCGTATTATACTGCAAGGTCGGTGCTGGATGTTTACCACGACATGATACTTGCCAGTGATGATACTTCAAAGGTAACGGGCAACTACTATGAGCTGGACAAGACCACATATGAAGTTACCCCGTCCACCACATACCCCAACATTTCTTCCGGCCGTGCGCTGGAGCTTGACCTTTATCGTGTCCCCGTTTCTGTCAATGCGACTATCGGTGAAGCCAACTTCAACAAGACCTTTGCCGATGATTACAACGCAGCAGCAGACGATGCAGCAAGATCTGCAGTGGTCCGTTCCAGAAACATGACAGAAGATGTGGCAGCTACAGCCACCGGCGCCAATATCGCCGACTATCTGAAGCAGTACACCGTAACGGGAAGCCAGAGCAGCAAGTACAGCGTGGGCGATGCGGATGCCAACCAGATAGCCTCTGTTACCGACTGGTCGGGTGCCTCACCCAAGTACGCTGTGGGCAAAGACGACACTCTGGTCTACTATGTAAACTACGACAAGACCAATAACGAATCCAATTTCAGCAAGTATCAGGGAACGCCTACCGGCTCCAACAGTGCCGCAAACAAGCTGACAGACCCCGGTTCTACCGTTAAGCTCACTGTACAGGTAATAGACAGAGTTTATGACCTGAGCACCGATGCCGCATTTACCACCTTCGGCGATCAGTTTGTACATGGTAACCGTGAAAAGGACTATTTCATTATCAAGGTCACTGCCGAGGTCGTTTATGATGGTCAGATAGTTACTACTTCTGCGGTTTATGAGAACCAGCAGAGAACTTATCCTTCTCCTCCCGCAAGCAAGGCTATCGTTTCAATGAGCGATATTTCCGGTCAGAACTCTCTCTGCTCATTTGGAGGAGCAAGCGCATTAAAGAGGGGTACAGTCAGCCTCACATCTAATAACAATATGAACACTGAAGGAAATATTTTTCTTCAGTCTGATTTAAAAATTGCAGACACCAAACCTAATATATATCTTGACGGTGAAAGCACTATGTTTGTAAGAGGTAAATTAACCACCACAAACAATCCATTGTTTTCTGATAACACAAGATATAAAACCGGTTGTCTTCTCTATGCCAATCAAATAGAGATGAGTGATAAAGGTCTTATTGATCACAACAAAACATATAACCAATATGTAAATATTATCGGACAAGAGCTCAAGATTACTGCATCTAATGACTGCCAGATTTTTGGAGTAGGAATATTTGATACAATTGACCTCACCAAAGATGCCGGACATACAGCGGTAGAAAATTGCGTTGGTAATAAAAAGAAAATTTTCAGAGGCAAGAATTATTACTGCAATTATCTCTGGGTAACCAAAGATATGCTGGATTTGTCAGTTCCGTCTTCTCCTAAGTTAAAATCCGATTATTTAAACCTTGTTGATTCTGGTTCAACTTTGACTGTCACACAAGGAATTAAGTATATGGACGGTGCCACCGAAACAATTATAAACGGTAGTGGTGTTAAATTTAACAATGGCACAGACACCAGTAAAGGTGAAATAGTTTTAGACACCAACACATCCAATCTCATAAAAGTAAACTACGAGACAGATGCAACTGAACTCCCGTCTGCTGCAAACAATTATCAAAAAAAGTTCACGCTTCCCACAAGTATTAAGCTGATTGATAAGGACGGTAACTTTGTAAAAAATGAGTTTACTCTCGATACTGTACAAAGTCTTTACGGCACATACTTTAAGGACGATGACGGCGGAAGTCCGGCTGTCGCCACTTGGAATGCGAATGGCGATTTCAACTTATCCGATGCAGATTTGAATAACGAAACGACCTACAGAGCATTTATTGACAGCCACATAAAAACAGCGGAGGATATATTTACTGATCTCAATTCTCAAAGTATGTCGGCTTTCTCCACTTCAGGAACTGCAGATAGCAGTTTCAAATATGACGATCCCGCTGGAAATGAGCAATCTTTTAACCTTACAGGCACATGGAATATAATCAGTGGCACAAAGTTTTATGTCCCACAGGATTCGTATCCGTGCTCCAATAAGACTAATTATGTGATTGATGCAAGAACATCACCGGTCACTATCCAGTTTGGAACGGCTGCCAGCAATACAGGTGATGTGTATTTTAACGGTCATTTTGTAGTTGTTGGACAAAAGGAAGTATCTGTTCTTATTCCTTCTAATAATGCGGGCACAAAGGTTCACTTCGGACATGATAACGGCGAGTTTGAATTCTTTGATATGGATATAGGTCTTACACCAACATCCTTAGTTCTTTCAGGTTCAGGTGCAACTGCTGCCCCTAACATCAAGTGGTATGTATCAAAGAATGTTGAACAAGTTGAACTGTATCAAAAGACATTGGGCAGCATAAGCGGTTACTTTACCGCACCAACCACAGAATTCTATCAGCACAATATGACTGGTTCCAAGCCTACAATAACTTCTGAGGCATTTGGAACTACAAATCTTTTGGATACTACAAATCAGGCTATATGCGTTGTTGGTTCTGTTCTTTGCAAGAACTTCAAGCAGGAACAAGATAAAAAAGCCGGTGTATGCTACATCAACGAGGCAAATGCGCCTTCTGGAGCTTCTCCCGGTAAACCCCTTTACAATTGGCCTGCACAGTACTACACCATGAACTAAGGAAAGGAGAGGTAATTTATGAAAAAGTTTAAAGGCTTTACACTCATTGAGTGTCTTATAGCCATGTTTATACTGGGTATATCCTCTCTGCTCCTGGTTCAGGGATATACACAGCTCATGCGGCTCACCACCCGCAACAATACCATAAACGTCAGCATCGGCCAGCAGATGGCTGATGCCGAGGCTGCGGCGCTTACAAACTCCACCCTCATCAGCGGCTCCGGCGACGAAAGCGACTTTGAAGTCCAGAAGGTGACCGACAACTACATGACCGTAGAGCTCATGGAGATATCCGGCAAGAACGCCGCCGCCTCTGACAAGAGAGACTACGACACCAAGATGCAGTACAGCACCAAGATGACCGTTTACATCGTCAGCCCCTACAAGTCTTTCAACAGCCCCGATACAGGCTCGACCGGCCAGAAGACCTACACCGAGGCAGAGGCTAACAAGAAAGACGGTACGGAAATGCGCTACATCTATTTCCACACCTGATAAGGAGGGTCTTTTATGATGAAAAAATTTAAAGGTATGACCCTCGTTGAACTGATAGTGGCGATTGCCATTTTCGGCATAATCATGGCAGGGGTCATGAACATGATACGTCCCGTGCAGGAATCCGCTGCGGATGCCAAGATCTTCAACTACCAGAAGAATGCGGAGGAAGCAGTAGTTACCTACATAGGCGAACAGCTCAGATATGCCAACAACATACTTATTGCAGAGCAAGGCGCTGTGTTTGAAACAACGGATAATGTAAAGAATTTCAACGGCGGCACATACGCAAAGGGAAAGCACACGATCAGCAGCCCGAAGGATGCTGTGGAAGCCTTTGCCTGCGGAATGGGCATAAAAAATGAGTACGGCGAGATACTAAAGCCTTCACACGGAAACAACGGCCAGTTCTTCCACATGATAATCTGGGACGGCGGCGTGAATGAATATGCCGCAGATACCACACCTGCCACATATAAAGGAAGGCTCCTTGCAAGCCCCACAGGCAGTGACGGAGTCACTACAATGAAAAACGGCTCCAAGGGTGTCTGGAATGTAGGTTCTACAAACTTCAAGACCGACGGTATCGACAAGAAGTACCTTTATCAGGTATTCGGAAACGGTTATTTCGGAACTATAGATATGTTCCTGCGTATAAACATTTCCGAAGAAGGTCTCCTTACTCTGACCTGCGACAGCGACTACTGGTCCAATGCGGGCGCAAAGGTAAGAGGCGAATCCGGCAACGGCAAAAAGAACACCGACAGCGCAAGCCCCACAGTCGGCACCTTCCAGCTGAGAAACTACAACAAGGGTACAACAGCCAGCCCCAATTACAACAGCCATGTTAAGTTCATGAGCAAGAAACCCTCCTCCACACCAGATGGCGATTACGGCAAGGATAAAGGCTCTACCGGCTTTGCAACCACCAGATCCACAGGCAACATCTTCTACATAGTTTATACTACCGATGAAGACCTGAACAACATCATGTACGGAGATTCCGATGCTTCCGGTCACAAGCCCACAGATAAAGCCGATGGCAATTTCTCATGGGGCTATGCATATACTCAGGCATCTGCAGTAGATAACGATGCGAAAGTTGAAGGAAGCGACAAAAATACCAAGGCAGAAGACAGGATAGGCGAGAACTACTACGGTGCATTCGGTACTCCCGCAAGCTTCGGCACAGGCGCAGTAGCCGCTGGCAGTGCAGCAGGCAACGCAGGCAAAACGCCTTCTACAGGCGGCACCACCACCCCCGCAACTGATACACCTTCTACGCCCTCTACACCTTCTACTCCATCTACACCTTCTACCCCATCAACGGGAGGAAATGACACTCCTTCTTCTGGCGGCGGCGGCAACGACACGCCCACGACAGAGGCTCCCGTTACCGAGCCCACCACACCGGCTACTGATGCACCTGCGGCAACAGGCAGAAACGGTGCTGCGGCTCCTCCGGCAAGTGTAAACACATCTTCACAAGTTGCAAGTGGTTCACTTAGTAACGGCAACTCATATTCTGTATATACAGATCCCAACATATGGTCAACATCGGTGAACGGTAATAGACTAACCTTTACTTCCGCTGAATACGGAACCATTGTATTTGATGTGAATGATTGGGGTGGCGCTGCATATGTTTATTCGGATTCTACAAATAATCTGAATTTAACTTGGGGCGACAAAACAAACCAAGATTGTCGTCAGGTTACTGCGGATAAAGCAACCGCTCTTGAATTCTGGAAATCCTATGGTATCCAGTTTAACTTCAAATAATCACCCCACCCCTCCCCCCCCACGGGGAGGGGCTTTTCTGTGTACGCCTTTCTCCGCTGCCAAAAGCCGGCAAAGGTCGGGGAAAGGGAAATAAAGGGGGTCGCTGCCGGCCGTACCGGCTTGACAATCAGACCATTGTTATGGTATAATCATATAAAACGACCGAAAAGGAGAAGAGCAATGGCAAAACTAATGCTTGGCAATCAGGCTGTGGCACGGGGTCTCTTTGAGGCAGGGGTGGATGTGGTGTCCTCCTACCCGGGAACGCCCAGCACGGAAATAACGGAATTTGCCGCAAAATACGACGAGATGCATTCTGAGTGGGCTCCCAACGAAAAGGTGGCCTGCGAGACTGCCATCGGCGCATCAATCGGCGGCGCAAGGGCTTTCTGCGGCATGAAGCACGTTGGACTGAACGTAGCGGCGGACCCTCTTTTTACCGCCTCCTACACGGGAGTGAACGGCGGGCTTGTGATAGGCGTGGCAGACGACCCGGGGATGCACTCCTCCCAGAACGAACAGGACAGCCGTCACTATGCCATAGCCGCTAAGGTGCCTCTTGTGGAGCCTGCGGATTCCGGCGAATGCAAGGACTATACAAAAATGGCGTATGAGCTTTCGGAGAAGTTCGACACGCCTGTTATACTGAGGCTCTCCACCCGTGTGGCTCATTCCCAGTCGGCGGTGGCGGAGGAGGAGCGCATCAGCCGTGATATCGGCGCTTATGTGAAGAACGCTCCCAAGTATGTCATGATGCCCGCCTATGCGAAGCCCAAGCACGTTTTTGTTGAGGAGCGCACCGCAAAGCTGAAGGAATACGCTGAGGTCTGTCCCTTCAACAGGATAGAATGGGGCAGCAGGGATATAGGCATAATCACCTCCGGAGTGGCTTATCAGTACGCAAGAGAGGCACTGGGCGACGGTGCCAGCTACCTGAAGCTGGGGCTCATAAACCCGCTTCCCGAAAAGCTGATAAAGGATTTTGCGGCTCAGGTGAAGAAGCTCTATGTGATAGAGGAGCTGGATGATGTTATCGAAACTCACTGCCGCAAGATAGGGCTTTCGCCTGTGGGCAAGGAGCTTTTCACTTTCATCGGCGAATATTCCCAGAGCCTCATTAAGGAAAAGCTCCTCGGCGAGAGGGACGAATTCGAGGAATACGGTGAAAATGTGCCTGTCCGTCCGCCTGTGATGTGTGCGGGCTGCCCCCACAGAGGACTTTTCTACATCCTCAAAAAGCTGGGCGTGATGGTTAGCGGTGACATCGGCTGCTACACTCTCGGTGCGGCTGCTCCCCTTTCAGCTATGGATACCACCGTTTGCATGGGTGCATCCGTAAGCGGTCTCCACGGCTTCAATCTTGCACGCAGGGGAGAATACGAGGGCAAGGCGGTGGCTGTGATAGGGGATTCCACATTTATCCACTCCGGCATAACGGGGCTCATAAACATCGCCTACAACGCCACCAATTCCACGGTCATAGTCCTTGACAACTCCATCACGGGAATGACCGGTCACCAGAACAACCCCGCAAACGGCTTCAACATAAAGGGCGACCCCGCATCTGCGGTGAGCATCGAGGCTGTGGCAAGGGCTGTGGGCATAGACAGAGTTACGGTCGTTGACCCCAACGACCTGAAAGAAACTGAGCGTGTAATAAAGGAAGAGCTGGCTGCTGCTGCACCCTCTCTCATCATCACACGCAGACCCTGCGCCCTGCTCAAATCCGTAAAGCACAAGCCCCCCGTAAAGGTAGACCCGGACAAGTGCCGCTCCTGCAAAGCCTGCATGAAGATAGGCTGTCCTGCGGTGTCCATGTCCACGGGCAAGGCAAAGATAGACCCCACCCTCTGCGTGGGCTGCGGTCTTTGCGGACAGATGTGTAAATTCGATGCGATATCCGAAGGCTGAGGAGAGTGAACAGTATGCAGACAAAGTCAATAATGATAGCAGGTGTCGGCGGTCAGGGAACTCTCCTTGCGTGCAGGATAATCGGCACCGTGCTCCTTGAAGAGGGCTATGACGTGAAGGTGAGCGAGGTACACGGGATGAGCCAGAGAGGCGGCTCCGTAGTGACATATATCCGCTACGGTGACAAGGTGGCATCCCCTGTTATAGAAAAGGGTCAGGCGGATATGATAATCTCCTTTGAGGAGCTTGAAGCCGCAAGGTGGCTCCCCTACCTGAAAAAGGGCGGGAAGCTCATCACCAACACACAGCAGATAGAGCCCATGCCAGTTATCACGGGAAATGCCGAATATCCGAAAAACATCGTGGAGAACATCAGGGCAAAGGGTATAGACATCACCGCCCTCGACGCCCTTTCCTTAGCCCTTGAAGCAGGCACGGCAAAGGCAGTGAACGTAGTGCTCATAGGCGTTGTGTCAAAGCTCTTCGATTTTGATGTGAACATATGGAAAAAGGCTCTTGAAGCCTGTGTTCCCCCAAAGGTACTTGAAGTAAACAAAAAGGCATTTGAACTGGGGCGGGCGGTGTCCGCTGCCACCCGTTGACAGCCCTTTTCGGCACGCAGGCAGTGCCTGCAGCCACCTGTTGGCAGCTCTAACATACGGGCTCGGCAACTTGCGGGCAGTGCCCGCTGCCACCCGCTGACAGCCCATCAAGATCATCCGGCGCTGTAAAAAAAGCCCGAATAAAAACCGAGATGGACTAAAAAAATGGCCATCTCGGTTTTTTAACATAAAAAGCAGAACAACTACCCAAATCAGGGTACAGAAAACACACCGGCAGAAAAAGCGCGTTTTTGCCGATAAATAGTGATATATTTTTTTCGGACTCAGGCGGAAATTTTTACTTGACTTTTCTTCAAATGATACTTGTGAAGATTAAATCCACAAGAAATCAGACCGATCTCAAGATTTAATGCTTTTAATCCTCTTCTGCGAGCACGTGTATATGACCTGTTCCACTTGATAATACCATTTGCACCTTCAGACTGGATGCTCCTGTTCATACAAAGCAGCGCACCATGAATACAATTGAGATTTTCCAGAACTTCACGATGAAAACGGCTCAATTCCTCATTAAGATGTATTATCCTGTTGCCTTTGCATTTGCAGCACTTTTCCTTGTGTGGACAATTACCACAGTCTTCACATTGGTAGTGTTCTTCCGTCCTGCCGTATTTGTTACCCTTTACAGGACTGCTGCGAAGAAAACGGAACTTCCTGCCATTCGGACAAACAGGACAGCCTTCATCGTCGATCGGAAAATTGACTGCTCTGTATGGATCGGATATATACTTCTTGTCCTTGCTTGCCTTTTCATACATGGTGAATTTCATGTATTTCTTCATACCGTGTTCTTCACAGTACAGATAATTATTGAAGCTGCCGTAACCTGCATCGGCAACGGGATATTTCGGATATTTTCTGTAAACGCCGTAAAACTTCTCTATCAGCGGTACAAAGCAATCCATATCAGATGCATACTGTTTTACATCGTACACAGCAATATATTCATCACAGGTCCCCAATTGGATATTGTATCCCGGAAGAAGCTGATCATTGCCCATGTAGTCCTTTTTCATGCGCATAAATGTTGCATCATGATCCGTTTTGGAATAGCTGTTGCGTTCTTCTCCGCAGATAAGGATATGCTCTGAATACTTTTTCAGTCTGACAATGTATGCTGACAAAGCATCATACATACTCAGTTCGGGTGTTTTGCGATGGCCTCTGCCTCGCACTGCTGTATCCGGATCAAGCTCACAAAGCTTTGTAAATCGCTGCTGTATCTGCTCCAGATATTCGATAGCATATTCCTCTCTGTATCCGAATTTTACGCCGAATACACATATACGCTCATTCATTTCCTTTAGCAGTTCTGTGATCTTCGGAAACAGCTTGCCAATATTCTTCTTGCAGCTCTTTTTCCACACCCAGCTGTATTTGTTGGCATTGGCTTCTATCTTTGTCCCATCAATATAGATATGATCCGTATCAACGTTCTCAACAGAAAATATATAGGCATTGATGTCTGCAAAGATATGTTCAATGCTTTCTGTAAGAGAGTTATTTATGAAATTATCCACAGTCATGTGGCTGGGCGGCGGGTTGTCCTGCAGAAGCCACATGAAGCGAATATCTGTTTTACATAGCTTTTCAATGCTCCGCAATGATACATATCCATTTTCCATAAATGCGAACAGTATGATCTTCAGCAAGGTCTTTTCATCATATCTTGGGCGGCCTGTCCTGCGTTCCTCAGTCGTCAGGTATCTATTCAGGTCAATATGATCAATTACCTCACAAAACGAATATACCGGGTCTGTGATATCAATTATTGTTGAAATTTCCAATGGTAATTTCAATTGATATGGTGTATAATATTCTTGTGGTTGTTTTTTCATCTCAATAAATTATACCACAAAAAAAGGCTGCTGTCACCTATTTTTTGGTGATCAGCAGCCTTTTTCTTTATGGCGTTTTTTTACAGCC
>ODAI010760915.1_pt1 | contig 35020 bp, 33 predicted proteins | sample 1539321 | NCBI WGS metagenome assembly ODAI01 (sample SAMN02144231, study PRJEB22623) | gut metagenome | biome: sheep rumen | host: Ovis aries | place: New Zealand
TCAGGCCGTTCTTTTCGTAGTAATCAATGAGCCACTTCACGTTCTCTCTGTTCACAATGTAGATCAGGGCATTTGCGCTGACTGCCGCCTTCCTTGCCTTCAGATCCCCGACGATGACAGAGACGTCCAGCTCTTTCAGATGATCCCACTTCACGACTTCCATGGGCCAGGTATCTCTGGCAACACGAAGCGGTGCAATCACGAGGACTTTTGTGATGGTAAGATCATCCAGCATCAGATCCCGGAGTGCTGTTAAGGTAATCGCCGTCTTACCTAACCCAAGCCCATGTCAAGGAACAGAGCTGAAACTGTATGCTGCTTGATGTAGTCGATACAGTATTTCTGATAATCATGTGGCATGAACTTCATTCGGCATCACCTCGCTTTCCATTCTGATCCTGGCATTCATCCTCTACAGACTCTCCCTCTAAACAAAAAAATCCTGCCAGCACGGACGGGTCTTCTGTCTCATAGGTCTCTCCATAATCATCCAGGTCATCGAGATGCCCCTGGTCATGTGGTAAGGATGCCATCTCCAGCTCAGGTATCTCTGCTCCGATCCCATCCGGGAATGGCGTACCTGGTATCCAATCCAGGATAGCCTGGATACAGGGTTTGATCTGCGACAGCCGGTCAATACAAAGGACTGGAAAGCCCAGCCTCATGAGTTGATACCGGCGCTTCCGCTGCAATGGGCGCAGCATTTTCCCCGGTGCTTTCAGTTCCACAAACACAGTCTTTGCCGGAAAGAACAACACTAATCGATCCGGCAGACCATTGGCCGTCTGGCTTGTCAGCTTATAGGCAACGCCACCCGCTGCCCGGACAGCCTTTACAAATTCATTTTCGACAACGTATTCTCTCACTGGCGACTCCCTCTGCCGCCTTGGCTGCCCCGGACACTTCGCCGTCCTCTCCAGTCACAGCACCAGTTGCTTCTGGGATACTGTTCATAATCCTCGCGGCTAAAAAACTTGCAGCCGTTATGCTCTTTATCATCCCAATCACAGTAATACCGGCAGTTCTGGCAGCTTTGATCGTAGACGTAAAGCTCCTCATCCTCCCGATATCCTCTGAAGTCGTTATTCCTTGGCACTTTGCTCCTTCCCTGCTCCATCGCGGAGCTGCTTGATCTTCTGCTTTATTCTTTTCATGTTTTTCCGTTCAATTGCTTTTTCTCTTTTTCCTTTGCCAGGATCTTGCACTGATAAACTAGAAAATCCGGATCGATGTCCGTCAGCATCTCATACCACGATGAATGAAAGAACTCTTCGAGCTCTGTCTTCTCAATAATGAGCTTGCGCTTCTGGCTGATATCCAGATTTCGGCTCCACAGATTTCTCAGTGTTTTAACGTAGTCATCCACAGCAGCTTTCACGATGGCTGCTGCCAGATCCAGAATAGGAGAATCCGCACTGTATCCGATGCCATCGTGACCGGCCATGGTTCCATGAATCATTGCCTGTTCCAATGCATCCTTCCTCCCTTTCTATAGCTGGTCTGTATCCTGTGCATCCTCAGAAGCGATCATGGATTCCATCTGTTCCTGATAATTGGTCTTTTCGAATGCATCGAGCTGTTCTCTGTTAAGCTCCTCTGCCTTAATCTCTTCATCCAGCATGCCAAGAGCTGTCAGTGCTTTGATATACCGTGTGATGAGATCGGAGCGCTCCTGCTCCTTTAGCCTCCGATAGCATCTTCGGCATTCAGACAATGCCTGTTCAGTTGTCTTAAAGAAACCGCATGCACATGGATCGGCCTTGGTATTCAGGGCTGTACATCGGCCCTCCATCCACGCAAAACAATCCGCATGCTCTTCACACACCGGCAGGGTCTCCGGGTCAACACGTTCGCCAATCCGGTCCGTAATCATATGTTTTTTGCTCGGTCTGCCCTTCATACGTGATTGCCATGCGACCGAATCGGTTAGGCTGCAGTCTTGGCTTGATGTAGGCAAGACGACGACCGGAAGGCAAAACAATCCAGAGTGTATTTGCACTGAATTGGAAACCGACATTCCGGACGGTCCGCTCCTGATGATCTTTGACGGTATCGATTGCTGCTTTCTCTACATCCCACCAAAACTGTACGATCTTCGGATTGGCTGAGCGCCAGGACTCTATAATGTCCGGTAGTTCCGATTCCGTCAGCCCTTGCTCCAATGCGCCCATAGAAATCAAAGCGCCGGAGGAACCGCCATACCCACATGCCAAGGTGGCGATTTTGCCTTTCTGCCGCAGTTCACCGTTGATTCCGTGCTTCACAACCGGCTTATGAAACATCTGCGATGCAACCGTGCAGTATGGGCGAACGTGCCCTCCTGGGCGTAAACAGAGCTTTCATTCGGGAATCCCTCCTGCAGTCTGACGGAGGGCGGGCAGTGCAGCCACTGTTTTGAACTGGACGCGCTGAGCAGCGCATGCACATCCGGCATTTTTACACCTCTCTTTCCATGGCAGTTTCCGCTATCAAAGCTGAGAAACGTCCGTCAGAAACGCTTCGTATTTGGACACCGGAAGCTCGCTGACCTTGCTCACGCCATAGGTTCTGAGGATCGCTCCGATCTTCTCGTTGTTGGACCGGTTCTGCTTGATCTTCCGCACAATGATTTTCGTCAGATCGTCTTCCGACACTGTGTTCACAGCGGTCGTATCAGATCCTGCATCCTGCTTTTCCTCGCTGGGGAGCTCCTCCCTGACCGCTGCAACTGCATCTGTCTGTGCATCGGCCTCGGCCACAGGTTCTTTTTCAGTTTCCTCCGAATGCTCTGATACCGATCCTGCTGCGGGGTCACTCCCCGACTGTGCTGATTTCACATCTGTGTTCTTCTCGTCCGCTGTATGCTGAACCGCAACGTCTACCAGGTGCTGTGCGACATGAGGTTCCAAAGCCTCCAGCATCTCAATGATGCCCGCAAAAACCGTACCGACACCGGCGATCAGCTTTTTCATGCTGACCGTAACCGGCTCCTGCGGTTTCTGCTCTTCGAGACTTGTACCTTCAGCATGGATCTGACCGACGGTTGTTGCTGTATTCTCGTTCATCTGTGTCTCATCTCCTTTACTTTTTTATTCGTGCTTCTTACCCGCTGTCTCCTGATAGAGCCTGTCTGCTTCGCTTTTGTACCTGCCTTTGAAAAGTTCCTTCAGAATGCGCTCTTCTGTACTCTCCGGATACTCCAGAACAAAGATCGGTATACCGTTCGCATTGGCGGCCGCAATCTCAGCAGCCATGCCCTGTGTAATCTTCCTGCCCAGAACCCACATCTCATCACAGAGATTCAGGAACTGAAGGCCGCATTTCTTCCCGGCATCATGCTCTTCCGGATCTCGGTCATCCAGAAACTGCGGGTAAAGCAGGTGCGGTGCGATTGGAGCACAGCCGTGTTCAACGGCAATCCTGCACCCGATCTTCTCCAGCCTGATATTCCGAAGAAGTTCTCTTGCCTGTTCCGCCGGATCATCTGACTGCGGCCGATACGAGCTGCAGATAAAGACCAGCCTGTTGTATTTCGGTCACCAAGCTCTCCGGGATAACGTGGGCGCTCAAAGTAATCTTCCATAGATATGTCCTTTCTCTGCAGGGTATGGCCTGCAGCCCCGAATGTAACAAACGACTGTGACCCGTTTTGAAGATCACAGCCGCCGTGTCGTCTCGAGGGGAGCTGGCTGAATTCATCTGGATTCAGATGCTCCTCTCATATACTGTCGTGGGAGTGGTCACTTTGTGGGTAAGCTCAGAAAAGTTTTTTCACTTTTTTCAGAGCACCTTCCAGCCGGTCATTCACAGAATCCCTGCTGATTCCCAGACGTTCAGCGATTTCGCGCTGTTTCAGTCCGTCATAATAGTAGAGAAGAAACACTTCACGCTGTTTTTCTGTCAGGCTTTCCAGCATCTCCCTCCGGGTCTCCTTCCTGATAAAGATGGTCTCCGGACTTTCCCCGATCCGGTCCTCCCGCCAGGCATATGCTCTCTCGTATGTCTTCTCAATGGCGGCCTCCGCATCGCCGTCTTTATCTCCGAGATCATCGCTGTCATAATCCTTGGTTCCCGTCCGGCTGCTCGTCCGGTTCATGCTGTTAGACTCAATGCGGTGCTCGCCGATCAGGGTTACAACAGTAACCCAAGGGAGCGACTCCAGCAGTCCCTCCGGAAGCGTGTCCTTATCCGGCAGAATGCCTTTCTCAGCATCAGAAGATTCATCAAAGTAATAAGTAAAGGAAATACAGTCCGGCAGCCACATAACCGTGCGGCCAGATCCGTTGTCATAGACGGCATATCCACAGCTGTATGCCATGCAGCCATCCGCTTTTGCCACAACTGTTCCACCTGTCTCGGACAGCTTCTTCGGCGTGGGGGTCTTCTCCGCTCTCGTTACATTTCCAAGACTACCGAGGAGCTCGTTCAGTGTGGTTTCGTTGTTGATGATGGTGACCTTGCTGTTTCCGTTCGCGTTGATAGTGATATTCATTCTGTTTTCCTTCCTGGCTCTTTGGCCAAATGGCCTGAGCAGGCAGGACTACGGATGAATCGCGCTTTCAACAGTCAGCGTCCCGATGAAGAAAGCCGGACTGGAGAGATTTCCCCCTCGGTCCGGCACTAATCACCTGATTTTGGGTGCACGAGACCAAGGGTGTCCGATACGGATTTTTCAACCTGGTCTCGGCTATGCCGTTTCCAGTAGATGACTATCCGTATGCGAACATCCATAGTCCTGCGTGCACACAGGCGAATGTTCAATTTGTCAAATCCCTGCACTCCCGTCGGAGTCAGAGTGCTTGGGGCTTATGCCCCGGTCGTGAGCCGTACCCGGCTCTGTGGGAGTTATCCGGAAGAGCGCCGGACGCGCTGCTCAGTGTGAAGCCATGAGCTGCTTCTGCTGGCCGCCTCCTTCCGGCCATTAACCCAAGACTCTCATAGGCCTTGGAAAGCAGGAACAGATCAGATAACCCGTTTCCTTACTTCTGATGAAAGTTTATCTTTTCCGGGCTTTTTCTCCGACGACAGATCAGTAGAGCTTTCAGCCCCGAATTCTACTGATCAGTAGAATTTTGGTCCCGGAACGCAAAAAGGCCGGAACAAACAGTCATAAGGAGCTATTACGCTCTTTGTGACTGTCTGCTCCGGCCTTGTGAGTGACACATTCTATCTGTTTCGCCTGCACCTTCTATGATGCGGCACGGTGGTCCTCTTCGCTCGGTAGCGATTCCATTATTCAGCTTGCTTTCTCTATCAGTATGACCTCCAGGGTCTCTGTGTTTATCAGGCTTTCCCGCCTACAACGCTTGCATTTTACCGCCGAAAACCCTGTTGACCCCTCATACACGAAGGAAAGCGCATTCCCACAGGCGGGGCATTTCGGTTTTCCCTTCAGCCTCATTTGTCCAATTTCTGATCTCGTTATTGTCTTCTCCAACGGCGCATCCCCCTCAGTTATCTTCTGTAAATCTGAATTCCGGTATGCTTCCATCAATCATGGGGGCAACATACTCATCTAAGATTCTGCCCGCTCCCACAGATATCAGGATGATGGATATCTCATCCCTGATGGGATGCTTCCTCAGTGATTCTTTTATGCTCTCAAACGCAGCCCTATAGTCGACGATTAGTGATATCCTGCCAACATTCTCTCCACGATAATATGCTGCCATTGCGCTATCGAGCCAGATTCCGGTTCTTCCTGATCCCGCTGGAAGCGGTGCGTAATTCGACATCATCTTCGCCTCCACAAGCCAACGGCCGTTCCCCTTAGAGAGCGCGTTTGTCTGGATCTCAAAGTCCCAGAGATATCTGTTTTCACGCGACTGTTCCTTTGGATAAGAAACTGTATAGCCTCGCTTAAGCAGTTCGTCTGAGAATATCCGTCTGCAGCTTTCTTCATATTTCTTGGCAAGCTGCGCTTTGCTCTCCGCTTCCACCATTCCCTGAGCCGCCATCAGCTTCTCAATTGTGACACCACTTGCTGGATCGGCGTTTGCCGCGATCTTTGCCAAAAGGATATCGCTCACTTCAGATACTTTGCCGCTGAGAATCCTTGAAACACTGGATACATTGACGCCCAAATCGGAAGCGAACTGCCTCTGTGATCGTTTCCCCATTGCGGCAGCCACCAAATCAATGAGCGCTTCAGGGTCACCTTGTCCAGTGCGGTATGCAGACTGAAGCTTCAGGAAGTACCGTCCCAGTTTTGTATCCTCTTCTGTGATCTCCGACATCTTCTTGTTCATTATGTTATCCATCGGTTTAGCTCCTTCCGAATAATTCGTTGCGTGTGTTGCGCTCTGTTGCGCATATGTAATATAACACCTTTCTGTTGCCTTGTCAATGCTTTTGTTGCGTGCTGTTGCTTTTTATTTTTGAGCTCGGTTCATCATCTCCGCCAAGCTGATCAGTTGGGCCCTATTTTCTGGTGTAAGTGTTGCAAATAACTGAAGGAGAACGGCAGAATCTCCCTGTGGCTTTTGGTCGCAGACTTCCAATAGCCGGTCATAGTACAGAGCGCCGGGCTCTGCTTGTCCGGTTTCGTAGCGCGAGATTACCCTGTAATCCACATCCATGACATCGCCAAGCTGAATCTGCGTCATGCACTTCGCCTTCCGCATCTCAAACATCTTCTGCCCAAGTCCGCGTAGATCATCCTGTTTCTCCTTCAGCATTCACTATTTCACCTCCTTCCTGCGCTGAATTTGCCTTAAGCCCCGACGGCGGGTTTCTTTGCTGAACGCAAAAAAGCCGGGACAATCGGCATTCGTGGATATACTGTTTGCGTGAAAATCACGTTCAGTATTCTTTTCCACCAATGTCGACTGTCCCGGCTGATCTCGTATGTCAAGGGACCCATCGGCCCCATCGGATCGCTCAATGAACAGGGTTCCTCTTTCCCCGAGGTGGGGTTTCCCGCGTTACCTGCTATCGTTCTTGCCACCGTCTTCAGTGGGATGCTAGGCTTACGCTTTATCTGGGATCTTATGGGCGTCCCTTCCACCGTCCGGAATTACCCGCTACCGTTCTTAGCCACCGTCTTCAGTGGGGTGCTGGGCTTATTCCTGAAACATCGTTTACTGGTTGACTGCTTTGTCCGCCGGAATGACAACACACTGTGTCCCCGGCCCGTATAGCGCGACTGCCATGTCCTGCAAGGAGAAGGTATCCTTCTTCTTTTCTGGACCGACCAGCGCCACCGGCTCAGCCCCTTTCAGGACCCGCGTTCCGACCTTCACCTGCTTCTCGCGGGTGAGAATGTCGTTTGACTTGCTGTTTCTGCTCATTCACTGTCCTCCGCAACGTTATCATTCAGGAAATCCATGATGGTGCTTCTCACACCCGCGTTGATCTTGAGATCATAGGCTGTCTGGTTTGCAATATTATAAAGTTCTTTCGCGGCATCCTCCAGAACGCTTCCTGCTCCGAGTGTATTGAAAACTGGTGTAGCCCTCCAGTGTCCAGATGCCTTACCTGCAAGTGCCGCAGACATCCCGGCGAAACCTCCATCCGTAACCCACTCCGTCATATACATCTCATAGTAAGAAGTTTCTACCCCGCCTGCTGGTGTACCCGTATCAAGGTCGACACACATGCGGAACAGGTACAGCCATTTCCCGTTCGGCAGCTTAGCCTTGAAACCGTCTCCGGTCATCCATGCGTAATCCTGCGGAGCGGCAGCGGAGACGATCTTCCGATCCTTATAGAAGGAATAGGTTTCATTGACTTCGCTGAAATTTTCCTCGGTACGGGGAACACCGCGATCATTACCGGTCTCCTTTACAAGGAAGAACAGCTGCTCTTCACCCTTGAGAACAGCATTCACGTACTTCGTGCTTACAGCGGACCAGTCCAGGATGCCGTCGATGGTCTGCACGTTCAGCTTCATGATAAAACGCCGCAGGACGCTGAGATTATCCGTTCCCTCGGAATAATCCCCGGAGATCAGCGAATCTGTGCTGACCCCGAAGTGTCGTGCAAGCTTCCAGACGACGTCTGTTGCTGGGATGCTTTCGTTCCCCGCCTTTGACAGCCTTGATATGTACCCTGTGGAGATCCCAATAGCCTGCTCCACTTCTCCGATCTTCATATTTTTCTGCTGGATGAGGTTGTTGATGTTCTCCACCAGCTGCCGACGATTAAAGTTCATGTCCGAAACCCTCCTTGAGGAATTTTTCTATATCATACATCTGTTTGAATTATTTGTCAAGCTGAAATGATTATATTGAAAAATAAATTTTCCATATCCTTTCTCTTCAAACAGTTATATACCTATCACATGCTTCCCTTTTAATACCTCAAGCTGAATCTTATCTCTGGCCTCGAAATCATAAAAAGTTCTAGTTTCTCACGTTCTTTCGCATCAAGAATCAATTCTCTATTGGCGCTCAGATCTTCATGACCTGTTGTTTCTTTTGCAACCAGTAAAACGTGATATTTTTCCCGATCGCTCCTATCCTGATAGAAGGTAGCCAATTTGAAGTTATTTAGATACTGGTACTCCTCTGGAATATCATCTGCCAGTTCTTGCCAGATATATTGAGCTCCTTCATAGCCACGGCTTGGCGGTACCGTGAGCACAGGGATCCTCCACTCATTTCCAACTTTTGTTGCGGTCCTGAGTTTTCCCCGGCGTATCCATTGACGTACAGTTCCATCCCCGACACCAAATAGTTCAGCATACTCTCCAGCTGTTACGGTTTTTAATGAAAAACCTATAAGTGGATAGGAGGCATCATGAATGGCATGAGCCATCACCTTAATGTGCTTCTTCTATCCTGAAACTACCGACGGCAATTTTTGACCCGCCTCTTCTATAAGGAAACTATCGTCGGCACATAGCACATATCGACGACCCTGACTGTATTTGCTACATTAACCTTCGCTCTTCTATAAGCAGAGTACCGAAGGCATACATTTCAGCAGTGCCTCGGGAAGGGCCCTAGATTTGTTCAATCTGTCCTATTTTGCTACCGTTTCAGCATCGTTTTCTGTGCTATCTGCTGCATTTTCATAGTCCATCGCAGTAGTATGCCCCACTGCGACGCCCTCAGTGCTTTCAGGCATGAAGAGGATCAAAACTTTGAAGTCCGGATAACCCCTATATCTATGTAGAGTAAAAAGCTCATACCACAATATGTAGTGTTTTATGTGTTTTTTCTCACCTTTGAAGGGCAGAAAAATACCGCCCTCTACGGACGGTAAATTGTACATTTTTGAAGTTCAGACAATAAAAAAGACCGCCTCCACCGGGGTTATCCGGTAAAAACGGCCATATAAAGATTATTCATCTGCGGTTCTAAAATGAACTGCTATTTTTATTTCGGGCATGAAAAAGCAGAGGCTACGGCTCCATCACCCGCCCCTCGTGGATCTCCAGCGCTTTGGTTAAATCAAACTCGACAGCTCTATCCTGAGGATATGCTATGCCAGCAATACGATAGCTGATCCTGGCGTCCCATCCGTTCTCATGGTACATTATGCGGACAAAGTCCATGCTGCTCACATCATAGGTCTCATCCTTCTTCACATTGACCAACGCATAGGCACCATGATCATTCATTTTGCAGGGTTCAATGGCAAGTTGACGGGTGTCTTGATTGTAGAGGAAGTGATAGAACTCCGGGTATCCCATCACGGCCAATGTGGTCTTAAAAATAGTGACCCTTCCACTTTTTAAACAGAATGAAATCCCCGGCATTGAATAATCCCAGGTTATGTATTTCTTCTCCTCCACTTCCACCACCTCCAAAAGGGCGCATTACTCCCTTGGCTGTCTTGATCCCGTGATTAGGTCCATAGTAACAAAGCCGTCAGTTTCCTTGACCTCTGTGTCGCGTTGGAGCTGATCCACACTTATGCCGAAGGAACCCGCAACATCAGCTGAAAAACGTTCCTCGATCGGCGGCCTTGCCGCTGCAGCTTGTGTTTCCTCTCCGGTATTGTTTTCTGTCTGCTCTCCTGTTTCTTCAATTGGTGCTATTGCTTCAGCAGTTTCTGGTGCTTCCCCCTTCTTACGGCGAGACCCTATCCTTGTCTTCTCCCAGATGAGGAGATCAAAAATATAAAAGTTCTCGCCCTCCGGCGCAATCATAAATGCAAGTATCTTGTACCGGTATTTCTTGTCCCACCCCATCAACGAGAAGATCTTATCCGTCACGTCCGGACACTTAATGTATCGTGTCTTCCTCTTATCAGGCTTTGCAACACACCAACGGACAGCGTGCTTATCGTTTTCATCGCACGGTCTGATCACAAGTCTCTTGAGGTCTTCGTTGATTTCAAATCTGACATAGACCACATCTTCCAGCCCATTGATGCATGCGGTGTTAAATGTGATGTTGCCATCTCGGATTGTCATCGCCGGATCGCGCTGATGAGGAAATAGCTCCTTGCGAATTACACAATATCCCTCACGAGAGTAGGTGCGTTCCAATTCCTGCCGACGGTCTTCCCTTGCAGAACCGAACTCCTCAGGAGAGTATTCATTCTTTTCCATTTTCAGTGCTTCCTTCCATATTCTTACCCCACCCCGCCATGATCTCTTCCGCTTCCTTCATGAGATCATCCAGTTGATCACAGGTCAGGATATTCATGTCCTCCATTTCCTTTGCAGGCCGGAGGACGTCCCATTCGTCATCTACTGCTAAGCGGTTCAGCAAGTTTACTGTTCCTACGCTCATCACTGGATCGCCGAAGGAATCCAGCCAAGCAGGCGGAAGTACGCGGACCGTTTCCCGCACGACGATCTCCTCCTGCTGCTCAGCATTGTCCTCCTCATCCGATGGCGGAACTGGAACAGCCCGCTCTACGCATTTCAGCATCTCAGGTTCATCAAGCTCAAAGAGGAGCATCTTCTGATTGTCCCGCTCAATAAATTGCCCCCGGAATTTATACCGAGTATCATCATCCCAACTCATTAGTCCAAACAGAATGCCAGCAAAGCCTTTGCAGCCGACTTCGTTCACACACCAGCGTTCTTCCCGGAGCTTTCCCCAGTGGATGGCGTTGGGATTATCTTTTCCGCAGGGCCGGATAGCGATCCTGTGGTTCACAGAGTTCAAAAGCAGTTCCACGTACTCCACATTCTGAAACTTGTTCAGACAGGCCGTATTGAATCGCAGCTTTCCTCTGGTGATCGTCATGGCCGGTGCCGAAAGAGTCGGAAAGAATTCTCCCCGGATAGTCGTGTAGCCAGCCATATTCACACCGTGGGGCTTGAGTGTTACTTCCAGTTGCTCATTATCGGGATACACGCTTTCAGAAGCGGTTGTATAATCCTCCGCAGAGAAGCCGCGCCAATCCTTATCGACAGGAACGAATCCCCGCAGGACGCCGTCGTCAATCACGCTAAGAACAGGGAGAGGTTTACTCTTCCCTGAATATGTTCTGGACGCCATCAGATGATTGGCGGCATTATATACTTCCCTGCTGACAATCGCCTCATGGTGATCTCGTTGCCGATACTGAGTGCGCTTGCCCTCGTTCTTTCTCGCCTTATGATTTTTAAAATTCGGTGTGTAGGTCTTTCGGGCCAGGATATCGCCACAATGGCGCTCGTTTCCGATTATTCCCGAGATTGAACTGGCACTCCATTCAGTATTGCCCGTTTTCGTTGTGCGACCATACTGTGTCAGGAGCTCCGCTATTTCTGTCGCCGACCATCCGTTAACGAAGAGATCATAGATCACTTTGACCGTTTCCGCTTCCTGCGGATTGATCACCAGCTCACCGTTCTCGTCCCGATCATAACCAAGCAGCTCCGGTGTCAGGAAGATACCCCTGCTGAAGCGCCGGTCTATGGACCAGTTCATGATGACCGATTTGTTACGGGATTCCTCCTCCGCCAGTGTGGCCATGATGGTCAGCACCAGAGCGCCTGTGGAATCCAAGGTATAGAGATTATCCGCCTCGAAGTACACACCGACAGGCGGATTCATGTTTTTCAGTTCTTCTATAATAGAAAGGCAGTCGACAACATTCCTGGCAAAACGGGCTATCGACTTGGCCAAGATATAATCGATTTTTCCTGCCCGGCAGTCCTCCAGCATCTGCAGCATACCTTTCCGATGAGACAGCTCCGTACCAGAGATGCCCTCATCAGAATAAATCCCGACAAAGTTCCACTTGGGATTGGCCTGGATACGCTCCGTGAAGTCGTTCTGCTGCAGCTCGAAGGAAGAGGTCTGCTCGTCATTATCTGTGGAGACGCGAATGTAAGCAGCCACATTCAGAGTGCGGGCTTCGACTGCCATCGTCTCCGGAGCCGTCGCCGGGATAACCTCCAGCAAAGAAGGATCGACGCCCTTATACCTTTCTCGGATGGCCGCCTTTTTCTCATTCTGTAGTGCCACTCACGTCACTCCTTCCGTCCTGGATTATCATTACCGGGCAACGCCCAATACCACACTCGCATCTTCCGAAATGGTTTGATTCCGAGAGAATTCTTTACTTCATTCAGGGTTTTATCCCCGATCCTGTACTGCACCATCAGCTTCTTTATCTCGTTGGATTCGACCGGACCGTCAGCCAGCGCCTTCTTCAGCAGAATTGCTCCCAACTCATGTTTGTTCTTGGGAAGCTCGGTGAAAACGGAATCGGTACCAACAGCCGCATTGTTCTCCTCTGCTTCCAGCCATCTGAATCCAGTATCCGAGCGGATCTCGAACCGCAGATCGTGTCCTTTTGCAGCGAGACTGTTCTTGACCTGCTTCACGATTCGGATATCTTCATCTTCAGAATTTCGCTCCACCTGCAGAACACTCCGCGCCGATGCAACCACATCGATACTTCCCAGCCCCCGGTACAGTTCCTTGGAGCTATCCTTCTTCCGAAGATGACCGATCAGGACGATAGCGCAATCATATGTGGACGCCCACAGAGCCACCCTCCGCATCAGCTTCCTCGCCCGGACCGCAATCTGCAAATCTGAGTCATTTCCAATGTAGGATTGCAGCGGATCAATAACGACGAGCTGAGGCTTGAACTCAATAATAGCCTCCCGGATACGTTCGTCATCCAGGGTCAGGCCATCATATATTTCTTCATTGATGAAGGCGATGTTCCGGCAGTCAGCGCCGCAAGATTCCAGACGGGGTTTTATAGTGTCGCAGGCTCCGTCTTCGGAGCACTGGTAGATAATCCGTTGCGGCCGTCCCAGCGCTTTTCCGTCGGGGGTAGCACCGCCCTTGGACAATTCCGCGATGAGATTCATCATCATGGTGGACTTCCCATCTCCAGGATCACCTTGCAGAAGCGTGATCTTCCCGATTGCTATGTATGGATACCACAGCCATCTGACGGGAACCGCTTTGACATCGCTGTACAGTGTCAGCAGCTTTGATTCCATCTCCGTTCACGCTCCTTCTTCATGAAATCATGATCTGGAAATGTACATCTTTATTATATAGTAGTAACGCGGATCTCACTTCTACCAGTCAGGCATAGTCAGCTTCAAAACTATGCCTATTAGGCAGAAAAATCGGCTTAGAATGCCCTACTGATGGCGCAGATCGTGAGCGCCATCTTAGAATCTCAAAATATAAGTTGCTATGTGCAAAACCTGACGGTAATATGCCACTACCTTATGCGGGCCAACGACGAAGGAGGTACATTTTGGCCGTAGATTATGAAAGCATAGGCAAGCGCATCAAGCATTACCGAACGGAAAAACGATTGTCACAGGAGGAACTGGGGGAAGCGGTTTCTGTAAACTCGCAGCATATCAGCAATATCGAATTGGGAAGAAGGTATCCAAGCCTTGAGTTGATTATCTCCATCTCCAACGCCCTCGATGTTTCCGCTGACGATCTTCTGACTGACAACCTTAAACACTCCAGCTCCCCTGTTGGGACAGAGATACACGATCTCCTGCTGGACTGCAATCATGATGAGAAGGCAATTCTCACCCGAACGCTGACATTCCTCAAGGGTCTCCTTTCGGAATTCGGCATCTGACGCAATAAAAAACTGCCCGTGTAAGTCGGCAGCGGCACCCGTTTTCACAGCTGGGTGCTGTCTGTCTCACACAGGCAGTTTCTTTTAACCCTAGTATTTACTTGATCCGGTCGTGATAGAAATCGTCCAGGAACTGGCAGAATCCGGCGTCCATGCTCTGAACATAACGTTTCCCTGAGAAGTCGTCCAGTACCGTCTTCACCGCATCCATCAGCTTCTCTGTCTTGGGATCGTCACTGGGTCTAAGACCGTCCTCTGCCCATGCCGCAGCCCTGTCAAGGAGATCGGAAAGCGCAGCCCCATCAATTGTGCCGGAGCCGACTACTCTGCCCAGTTCCTTCTTCACTTCTCCCGTGCTGCTCAGGTATCTGGTGAGGATCAATGCGATTGCCGTATCATAGGCGTTGAAATCGTACTTGTTGGTCATATGTGCCCGAACTCCCTTCCTGTTTTTCAAGACCAGAGAATAAATGAAGACTCAGCACATTGCAATAGGAAAGAAGAAAAAATGATATTGTTTAAACGAACTTTACCAGTACAAGGTTCTGCAACTCTTTTCTCCTAATATTGTGCTGTTTTTAGGAGCATCTTTCCATTGGGAGAAAACCTTGGTATAAGCAAAAAAAGAGCCCGCCGGGATCACTTTCACAGCAATCTCAGCGGGCATTTGCGTTAACGCTCGACCTGTATATCATCATCACATACCAGCACCCGGCTCACCTCCCGGCTGAACCGGCCTTCATCCATGGTCTCCCATCCGAGAGCTTTCACAATCTCAGCAATCAGGCTCTCCTCACTGATCAACCTGCAGCGGCAGCCATTCCCTTTCTGACCCTTCTGCCGTTCCCGGCAGTTCCAGGCTTTGTAGTAGACGCCACCCTTCGTCTTCAAGGTCCTGCGTACAAAAGGAGCACCACATTCTCCACAGAATACTTTTCCGTAAAGAAAGTGGTGCTCTCCTGCTCCCATGACTCCGTTTTTCAGATTGTCCTTAAAGCCTTTCTTGATTGCCTGCGCCTGATTCCACAGCTCCCGGCTTACGATTCCTTCATGATCATCAGTCAGATAGTAGTCCTTGTAGTCGCTGCGCTTCATCGGCTGGTGTGTCAGGTAATCTGTCGGCGGCTGCTTCATGAGGTGTTTATCGCCGACGTAGGTTTCATTGCTCAGAATGTAGCGAACCGCCTCAACAGTGAACTTCCCACCGCGTAGGGTCTTCGCTCCTTTCTCAGACAATGCTCTGCAGATGCCGGAATAGCTCTCCCCGGCAACATACCGTTCAAAGATCTCCCGGATTATCCAGGCGTCCTGGTTCGGTACAAGTTTCCCGTCCACACCGTCATAACCGAGGATCCGGTTGCTGCCGATGTTGTAATCTCCATTTGCAAACCTCTGCTGATAAGCCCAGCGCCGGTTCAGGCCGATGGAGTTACTTTCATCCTGGGAGATTGCCCCCAGCAGCGCAAGCTGGAAATTGCTGGTCGGGTCATCCGTGCGGATGTTCTCCTTTTCAAAGATAACCGTCACATTGTTTGCCTTCAGGCGGTCAACGTATTCCTGGCAGTTTCCGACATTGCGGGAAAACCGGGCGATGTTTTTTACAAGGATGATGTCGAGCTTTCCCTGTTCTGCATCCGAGATCATCTGCTGGAAGCCTGGACGGTTCTTAACCTTTGTGCCGGTTCTGGCCTTATCCGCATAGATCCCGGCAAACTCCCAGCCTTCCGTTTCCTCGATCAACTTCTGATAAGCGGTCTTCTGGGTTTCGAAGCTCTCTTCCTGCTGTTCCTTATTCGTGCTGACCCTGGCATAGGCTGCCACACGGAACGTTGTCCGTTTCGGTTTCGCCTCAATCTTTCTTATGATCATCTTTTCCTCCGATCTTCGTTACACGCTTCTGTGCGACAAGCTGCTTTTCAAAAATGCTCTTCGGCCGGGCAGGAATGTACTCCCCGCTATCAACCCGATTCAGATAAGTCTCATAGAGTTCTGCCACATGGGTGGGTTCCTCCGTCTGGTTCTTATCCATTGGGAGCGGCACCGTTGTCGAAAGTCCGCACTGCCAGTGAACTGTCACTTCCCAGTCGTAGGTCTTTTCTGTTGTTGCCGGACCCTTTTTGTGCTTCTGCAATCTGGTTCCGTTTGTGCAGGAGAAGGTAACTTCCTTCACAAGGTCATCCAGAAACCAGTATTCAATGGTCGCCGGTGTTCCGATCCTCTGCGCTTCCCTCATACGTTTGGCAGCGTCCCCGCTTCCTTTCACGTCTTCAGGATCCACTTCCTCAAAAGCCGCCCGAAGAACCTCGTCCAGCATCCAGGTTTTTACCGAAAACCCGTGGCAGCCGTCCTCTCCGAAGCAGCACATCGCTTTCTTTTTCTGCTGTACGTGCATCTGCCTCGGAATCAAAGACTTTCCGCAGTAAGGGCAGATAATTTTGCTGTCCACATAAGGGTACCGGGTGATCTCGCCCCTTGGTGCCCGCAGCTCCAGGATGCGCTGTACCTGTTTGAAGGTCCGCTTATCGATGATCGGAACATGACTGTTTTCAATCCGGTAGGTCGGCACTTCTTTGCCGTCATTCGGAATGCACTTATGCGTTTTGAAGTCCGTGCTGATCCATTTCTGCAGGATCATATCCCCGGCATACCGTTCGTTCCTCAGAATGCCGAGCACAGTTGACTCGGTCCACTTTTTTCCTCTCGGGGATGTGATCTTCAGATCATTCAGCTTGGTGACAATCTCCGGCAGCGTTGTCCCTTCCCTGTAAAGGTCAAAGATCGACCGGACGATTTCACCCTCGCCAGGTTCAATCACAGCCTCGCCTTTCTCATCCAGGCGGAATCCGTAAAGCGCGGACCATCTGCCTTGACCCATCTCATAGCGTTTCCGGAGACCCCATTTCAGGTTTTCGGAGATGTTCCGGCTCTCTTCCTGTGCAAATGCTGAAAGGATTGTCAGAAGCATTTCGCCGGAAGCCGTCGCCGTATCGATCTGCTCTTTTTCGAAGAAAACGTTCACACCGATCTGCTTCAGGTCGTCTACGTACTTAAGGCAGTCCAGGGTGTTCCGGGCAAATCGGCTGATGCTCTTTGTGATGATGGTGTCGATTTTCCCGTCCTGCGCATCCTGGATCATCCGTCGGAACTCTTTTCTCTTTTTCGTGGATGTACCCGTGATACCCTCATCCGCGTAGATATCCACCAGCTTCCAGCCCGGCGTCTTCGCGATCTTCTGCTTGAATCCCTCCATCTGCGTTTCGAGCGATAACTGCTGCGATTCCAGCAGAGTCGACACACGGCAGTATGCTCCTACACGTCGGGTGCGGGTACGGACCTCAGGTGATCCGCACTGAATTCTTTGAACATTACTCATCGCCATTCCTGTATCCTCCCTTGACTACGATGGGTTTCCCAGTCTGTTTTCTTTCCAGCCGATCCTGCTCGGCACGCCAGCTTTCATCTCGCAGGAGAGCCCTTTCCTGAGTCGTCATCCGGCTTCTGTAGCTATGCAAAAGGCCCAGCCCCATAAGAGACTGGACCCTGTCGAAGAGCTCGGGTGTAACGATTGGTTCGTGATGTCCCTCTAACATGTAGCTTTCTCGTTCACCACGGTTTTTCTTCACTATCTTCTTTTTCTCATAGACGGTGTAGGTTTTTCCCGTCTGCACGTCTCCTTTGTAAACCACATTGTTGAGGGTTCTGCGGAGCCGCTCCTTATGCCAGGTGATGCCGGTCCCGGCTTCCGCCTCCATCTGGTCGAGTGCTTTCCGGATGTCCTGGTAGCACTCACCGGCTGCCGCCATGCGGAACATAAGCCGGATGCGCTTTGCCTCTTCTTCCTCGATCGCCCAATCGGCGTCCTTATTGATCCTCCGGTACCCATAAGCGACCCTGCCAACAGGATGCCCTGTAGCGCACCTGACCTGCAATCCCAACCGGACGTTTTCTCCAATGGACCGGCTCTCCTCTTCAGCAATGATCCCGAGGATGTTTACAAGCAGGTCTGAGCTCCGATCCATCGTGTTCAGGCCCTGTTCCTCAAAATAGATCGCTACTCCTATCTTTCTAAGATGCGTGACAATTTCCACCATATCCGCAATGTTTCTGGCAAACCGGGATACGCTTTTTGTGTAGATCACATCGATCTTTCCGTCATCACAGTCCTTAAGCATCTGCTGGAGACCAGGGCGTTTTTCCGCTTCCCTGCCGGAAATTCCGAAATCGCCGTACACGCCAACCAGCTCAAGGTTTGGGTCTTCCATAATCATGTCCCGGAAGTATTGAACCTGAAGGTCGTAGGAGCCTTCCTGGATCTCCTCTTCCGTGCTGACTCTCGCATATCCTGCGGCACGCATTTTCTTGATTTCGCTCATGCTTTTCTCCTTTCCGCCAGATGGCTGTGGTATGTTCCGCGTGCCGTTTTTCTTTGCCTCCGAAGTGCTATCAGGCACTAACTAAGGTTTTTCGGCCTCTTGGTAGTGCTATACATCACTCTAAAAGGCAGACATATCAAGTTATTTCTGTCCATAAAGATTGAAAATACCCACCAGAGTTTTCCGAAGATGAAGGCTCAGAATTTGGTGGATAAGGACAATTGAGATCAGCTATTTCCCCTTGATGCTTTCCGACATGAAGTCAGGTTCTAATGTTGCTCCGATGATAAAAAGAATAGAAGGAGCCGGTATTTCACCGACCCCCTCTGTTGGTTCTTACAGCTTCGTTGTATAGGACAGCTTGATCCATCCATTGCGATTCTGCGCATACGCTTTCAGCAAGCCCCAGCCATCCTGCTCGTCCACAATCGTATAGACGCCCGGCTCGATATAGCCGTAGCTGTCGTAAGATGTGGACGGACCTTTTCGATAGTTCAGATCACTGATGGTGATCCGTACCAGGTAAGAAGCGAATGCAGTTTCCGGATACAACTGATTGCCGTTGTCATCAAACGCGGCATAGCCGGGATTCGCATCCACACAGTTCTTGGCATTCTGGAATACCGTGAACGCTCCAATCTGGCTGGACTTCTCCGCCCAGGACTTCCGCACACGGTAATACTTTGTGACTGCCGGATCAGGCTGTGTCGGAATGGTCACTGCAGTTCCCGGATTCCAGGAAGACTTCACTTTCGCGCCCAGTGTCACATTAGTTGCTGTGTGATGACCGTCATTGAGGAGGATGTCCCCCGGCAGGAGGTAATCGCCGTCGGTCAGATACTTGCTGTCGGTAAGCAGCTGGAATCCCGCCTTCGTCAGAGCGGAGCGCATATTACCGGTATAGGTGCCGGTGTGATTCTGAAGTGCCGGAATCCCGAGGAGATGTCCCGCCGCCATCACATTGGCGCACACGCCAGCAGAGCAGTCCGCTTCACAGGCAACCGTAATCTTAGACGGCTCCCAGGCAGCAGTTTTGAGCTGGGCAAGGTAGGTGCGGTTCTGACTCTGGTCATAGCCGACCTTATCGTTCAGGGCGGCATCGATAGCAAGCTGCGCAATCTTCAGCGCAACCTTCTGATCCGGGTACCGGAGCACGCAGGACCAGGGACGGTTGTACCAGTCTCTCATGCGCCCCTCCTTCCCGGTCTGATCGCCTGCCTGTCCACCGGTGTAAGAGCCGTTCTCATCCGATCCGCTGTTGGAAATATAGTGCGTACTGGTTGAGTTGATATACTTGGCGTACTTCTCGTCCAGGACAACCGGCTTATCCTCCACTGTGGGATCAGTTGCCGCAGCTTTACAGTACTTGTCATAGTACTTTTGCCCGTATCCTGCTCTCTTGACCTGCACTGCCTCGCTCTGATCCGCCGGACGCTCAAACTTGGTGAGCACGGCATCTGACGCAGCGCGAACTGAGGTCGCGGAAACCAATGCCTCCAGCGTGGAGGTATAGCCGCCGGTCAGTTCCTTCCATAGGAATTCAAGCTGCATCTGCAGATCTCCGATACTTTTTCCCTGGCTCCTGGCATATTCCAGGAGTGCCTGCTTCCGGCTGTAATACGTCCACTGGGCAAGCCCATATCCGTATCCATCATGGATGAAGGTGTCATCACCGTACAATCCGGCATCAAAGGCAGCAGTAAACTCCGCATCTGTCATTCCCAGAGCCTTATTACCGTTGTTCTGAAGGTTCTGCGGATTCAACGCACTCTCTGCAAACAGGTTCCCCATAAGCCCGGCCACACCGAAGGCGTTGTTGATCTTCTCCATGAAGAATTCCCAAATGGCCTGTTCTGCGTTAATGGCAATGGTCGACTGGGAGACAGGAGACGTATCATGCGAGGCGTATGCTTTCTCCAAAGCCGCCTTGGTCGCTGGGCCATAGATACCGTCAACTGCTAACCCACTGTCTTTCTGGAAATCTTTCAACGCTGCCAGCGTATTATTTCCAAAGTCGCCATCTGCACCTGTAGCGCCACAGCTGTAGCCACAGGCAATCAACATCGTCTGCATTGTTTTGACTGCGTCCCCGGAGCTTCCTTTCTTCAGATTGCTATCTGCCGGATCTTCCTCGGCATTTTCTACTGACATCTCATTTTCGCCCCCACCAGTTAGAATTGCAGCCACATCGTTCCGGACATTCTCCATGGTTTTACCGTACTTCCGACTCCAATGCTGAACGTCACCATGGTTCGATCCTAAGCCGAGAGCATGACTGCCGGTATGATCAATGATCGTCGGAACCGTCACTCCGTTACAGTTGGTCGTTCCCTTCGGATCAATACCGAACATCCTGCAGAGATAAGCCGTCATCTCACAGGCTTCCTTGTAACAGGCTTCCCAGTAAGATTTATCGTTCAGCCCATCCTCACAGATCTCAAACTGGATGTGGGTATTGTTGCAGGAGCCGTTATTACCGGAACCGCATCCCCACGGACGGTAATCCCAGGGCATAGTCTGTACTGCTGCCACAGTCCCGTCCGCAAGCTTGCCGATCCAGAAGTTCAGGCCTGCTTCCCGATTGATATGATTCCAATCGTTACCGTACTGATTTTTCCCCAGAAGGTTCAGAAGTTCTGTACGGTTTGAGGCGTTATCGTCCGGCTGTACATACCGCTTCAGCCACGGATTATTCGCTCCGGTCGAATGCCACAGAACACCCTTCGGTGTAAACTTCCGAGTTCCCTTATAGCAGGTGCTCTGCGTCATCATGCAGACCAGCGGTTTATTCTTATCGTTATACTTCATCAGGTTCTCCTTTCTCCCGCACTCCTGCGGGGTTTCAGCGCAAAAAGAAAGTGCAGAGATTGTGGCCCTGCACTTCAAGCTCCCTCTATCTTTCCACGGACAGTACCCATCCGTTTGACAACCGGGATTTGTTATTTTTCTGCAGAAATGAAAAAAGCACCGCCGTTAAGCGATGCCTCAATGGTTTCTTCTGTTTTAAAGCTTGATCTTCTCGGCGGTGATGATGTTCACCACCGTGGTGCCCTTCCCGAAGGCCGCTTCCATCTCCGCCCGTTCCTCTGTCGTGGTTCTGTGGTTCCGGCGGTAGCTTCCGAGGAATTCGGCTGTCTGGGCTTCCCGCTTTGCTGCAGTTGCTTCTGCAGAAAAGAAATCCGCTCCGGCGAAGATCAGCTTCTCGACCACATCGGCGGGAAGGTAGCTTCCGTTGCTCCTCCACTTGGCTGCGCCGTCTTCGTCGACCTCGATGTTGTCCCGCTGCGCCAGGAGCCTTGCGGCTTCCTCGTGTGCGTTCTTCTGCCAGAAGGCTCCAAGCTCTCCGTTCCATTCCCTTGCAAATCTCGTCATCGTCGTATCCTCCTTGATGTGTTTTTCCTTTCGGCGTGTACATATATCACTCTGTTTGGGGATATTATCAAGTCAATTCTGAGGCATATAATGCACAATTATCTGCAAGGGAGATTGGTCGTATTACTGCTGTTTTCTGGCGTTTTTCCCGTTCTCGTAGAGGATGAAAGAACCATCTGTCAGGCAGAGCCAATCGTTCTGGACGGCCCTGACCTCAACAACGGCTCCAGCATCCAGCACTTTCAGCTTGGCTGCATTCAGAGACGGCTCTTTGCGGACGTTCATCTTGCGGGTGAGGGTATAGACCTCAGGCTTCTGTTCCTCCGCCACAGCTGTTTCTTCGACAGTATCCTCAGTAGGAGCGACAGTGCCCTGGTAGACACACTTGCCGTCGCAGAACACCTCCGCGCCTTCCGTATCAGCCAGCTTCTTTGCAGCAGTCAGGCTCTTCAGTTCCTTCAGTTCTTCTCCGTCCTTCACGACGATATAAGTCTTATTCGCCATTTGTACCTCCTCCAGCCCATAATGGCTGTGCTTCAATGCCATGGTCCCGGCAGATTGCCGACACCTCTTCATGGCTCAGTATTCTTCTTATCAATATCTGGTTGGAAATAATCCATGGGAATGGTTGTCGGGCTTTCGTTCTGAAGTAATACCAGTCAGCAGGGAGAGATCTTTTCCCTCCCTTACCGACCTGTTCCTCTTCCCCGGTCACTTCGCATTCACACCAGACCGTATCCGGCCGCTGGACTAGACGATCGCCCTCGCGCTTTCCAATCCAGTCCGTGAACGGAACCTCCGTAGAATGAAAACCGGGGCGAAGAGAAAGCGGACCGAGCCTGCTCTTCACATGACCCGCGTCCGCCAGCTCTCCGACTTTTGCCTCCAGCCACTCTCCCAGTGGCATCTCCTGCTTTGTATCCACAAAAAGCGGATACAGCTTTCCGCCTTTCAGACGGAACAGCTTATACGTCACCATTCTTGATCCGGGCGATCAGGGCTTCACCTGCGCCGGTCACGATGGCATTGATATCCACGTTGGCTGCCTTCAGCACACCGATACCACTGTCGGACATCTTAGCCAGTGCTCCCTCCAGCAGCTTCTTTCCAAGGACAGTGATCTCTTCCTGCGTCAGTTTTCCATCAGCGCTGGCCGCTTTCAGGTTATCGACCACGGTCTGCTGCAGCTCATAAACCGTCTGCTCCGCTGCTGTAGTCAGTTCGCCAACCGCCGCATTGATCGTTTTCAGCTGCTGGCTCTTTCCGATCTGGGTGACAAGCCATGCTCCGGCCACGCCGATCAGGGTGATTGCAAGGTTGGCAAGCACGCTCACGATGGTTTCGATAATGACAGTATTCATAGTGTTCTCCTTCCAGCCCGTTGGGGCAAAATCAAATCTTGTGTTCCCGGCTGAGTTCCTGATAAAGATCGCGGACATACCGGGTATCCGCTTTCACCACACCGTTGCTCACAGCGTGTGTCGAGCAGTAGACCTCATATTCATCGGCAAGCGAAAGAATATGATTCCACTCCTCTGCATCATGGTGAATATCGGCACGGCATTCCCTCGCAAAAGTCAGGATGCTCTGTCTGTGGCTGCTGATCCAGATGTCCGTGATCTGTTTCTGCAGATCAGCTACCTGCTTATGCAGCTCTCCCTGCGTTTTCTTCCCGATCCACCCGAAGATGCGATCCCAGGGATTCAGCTTCAGCGGGCTGATCTGGATCAGGGAGAGAAGCAAGATGAGCACAGTAAATGCCCACCCCGCCAATTCCCCGCTCGTGATCTTCTGAAACACATCAGTCATTGTCATAGGGTTCTCCTTCCTGCCGCGATGGGCATAAAAAATGACAGGATCCCTCCTGTCTGCAAATAGTTTATATACACACCCCGCTGCCTGTGCGCATCAGGCGGTAAGGGATGGTGATTTAGTAATGAACGATTCGCTCTCCGACTTCCTCGCCGGGGTCATTCCCAGTGCCGCCCTCGGCAGGACAGCCGATGCGGACAGCTGTTATTGTTCGCTCTTTCTTATTAAGAATCATTACATCAAAAGCCTGTTCGCGGATCGTTCCACTTGATCTGTCTACAAGAAGATCTGCGTCTCCGGTTGAAGAAATCCACTGCCCGTTCTTATCACAGGTAGTGATAATTACCGGGATTCCGGAGGGAGTAGCAGCAAGTCTGTCTCTGTGGGTATGGCCCTGAATAACGGCAGCAATTGTTCCATTCCCTTCATACTGGTCCAGCACATTCATGCACTCCTGTGCATAAGCAGTCATGCTTAACGTATTAGCCGCCATTGTTACGTTGTAGAACATATGCGTGAAAACCAACATCGTCCATCCTGCCGGAACATCCAGAGCGACATCCCGCAGCCAGTCAAGCTGCTCCTGTTCATATCCTGGTGTAGCTCCGACGCTTGTATCATCCATTTCGCAGAACGAGTTCAGGACGATATACCGGATCTGCTGCTGCGGATTGTCCACGTAATAGTAATGACGGTCCATATTTCCGATCTGATCATCATTGAAGGAATCAAAATCGTAGTAGAGCTGGCTGCCTGTCGTGTGGGAGAAATACTCATGGTTGCCGACCGCATGATAAATCTTCCCATGGAAGACATCCCGGATCTGCCTGCAGAAATCGCCTGCTGCCGCATTCGCTTCATCGCCACCAGAGAAAAGACGCGGAATGTTCACGTTCTCTTCCAGATATTTGATAAGGGCAAGCGAATTCATCTGATTGATCGTCCAGTGTTCATCCGTTATGAAAATGAACACGTCACCATAGGCAGCACAGCTGTTTGCCAGTTCTTTGATTCGCTGTGCCTTTTCCGCAATATGGGTCTTGTAGTAGTCAGGCACAACATATTTCTTGTCATAAAGGATTTTACTCTCCGGAATGGATTCCTCATCGATCATCGACATATCAATCACATTCGGAGCGATATAACCCGGCATTCTATTTCCTTTGACGAACACCATCTTATTGGGGAACATATCCATTTGCGGCCTGGTAGTACCGTATATGGTGAAACGGACATAGGCCACATTTGCCGGTATCGTGTATGTCGCAACCGGCTGCCGGTCCGGAAAGTAGCCAAAGCGCTCAACATACGTGTCGTCCTCTGAATACAGATAAAGGAACAGATACGAATACCGGATTTCATCTCCGAAATCCTTCATCGTGTATTTTGCTCCGCCCTCCAAAGGTACTCTGACAGTTGTCCGGATAGTACCATTGTTGGTATTCTCCTCACCGTCCTCTACGTTGATGCCACCGAGCTCCCAGCCTTCCATAGGGAAGAGATTCGATACGGATGGCGTTAAAACGAGTCTTTTTTCGCTATCAGCGACTTCATTCTGAACATACTCTCTGACATCATCGCCGAGCTTTTCCATAGTTACTGACTTAGAGTCCAATACATGGCCGACATCCAGCACCTTCCTTTGCGGATAAGTCTGATATCCGTCGCCGAGTCCAACAAACAGATTTCTCGGAATCAAATTCTCAAGTCCTGTAACCCCTGAACGGAAAATGCAAAGCCTGATAAAGGCTGTCCCTGCGGGAAGGTTGACAACTGCGCTTCTTGCCTCTTTTGTTCCGACAAGAGGAGATCCTCTTTCTATGAAGCCTTCTTCCGAGTAGTACAGGACGAAGAAAGTTGAAAAGAAAGAGTCATCTTCCATTGCAATCGTGATCTGTGTTGCGCCGTTTACAGCTATAGGTGTCTTGTTTCTGGCGTTGGTGTTATTATCAATGTCCTCTCCTGTTGTCGGGCTAATATTTCCGACTTCCCAGTCCTCATCCGGAGGCGCAAGATTTGTGACGCCCGGAATCATTATGGAATCAGCGCCGCTCTTCTCCATATCACTCCGGACTTCAGCAACCTGTCCTGCGATCTGGTCGTTGACATACTCGGACACACCCGCATCCAGCTTATCCAGGGTGATAGCACCCGGATCAATCAGCCTTTCAACATCCACAACCTCCCTGTCAGGGAAGCTCTGGTAGTTTTCTCCCAGACCGATGAACAGGCCTTCCGGGATCAGTTCTTTCAATATGAGATGCCCCTGTCGGTAAGCTCCAAGCCTTATCCGTGTGGTCCCATTCGGTATTGTAAATATCTTTTTCGATCCTTGTACCGGATCCTGAAAAATCGTTGACCGGGATATAAATCCTTCATCCGAGTAATAGAGAACAAAAATGAGGCACTGCCTGTCTTCTCCGCTGAAAAAAGCCGTTCCCTTTCTTGCCCCATCCACTGGGATATAAATGGTTGTCCGGCAGTTACTGTTCCCGCTGCTGTCTTCACCGGTTTCCGGATTGATATTTCCGATCTCCCAATACTCATCGCCAGGAACAAGATTTGTATTGCTCCGTTTCAGGAAAATCTCCTTAATCCTCGGTAAAACAGATCTTGCGGCATTGCCGAGGTTTTCGTGTGTTTTTCCCTCTGCGTCCACACGGGCATCCAGGATTTCTGTGTCCTCTGTCGCGCCACCAACGATACTATCCAGCCGGGCAGTCAGTAACGCTTCTGTATTTTGCATCTGTTCTGATGCCTGATTCAGATTAGCGGCCGCCTGATTCATTCTGCTCGTCAGATCCGCCGTCGTCTCCTCCAGGCTGGTATCCACATGCTGTTTCGTCGCCGCATTATCCTGTCTGATCGCCTGTTCTGTTTCATCATTATCAGCCCGGACCTGCCTGAGTGTTTCTGTCAACTGATCGGAATAGTTTTTGATCTGCTGGCTCCACTCGCTGCTCTTCGCCCAGAAGGTTGTATCGGTAATGGCCGTACCCACCGGGACCTGCCGACGGGCCATATAGCTGTCACCTGTTGCTGTATGGAGCACGACAGACAGCATCTCATATTCTCTGTTCTGTACCCACTCGCCACAGGGCAGCGGGACGATCCGTTTTCCTACATATTTCGCCATAAAAAATCTCCTCTCTTGAATTCTGGTTTTCAGGTTTCTGTTGACCAGAACTCAAGGAGGAGCCATAGCGCGGGGCTTTATTCTACAAGGTAGGAGTACCCCCCCGCGCTTTAGTACGCTAAAGTATTTCATCTCGTATCCTTTCTCCCTGCATCACAGGGCTTCGACTTCCGCATCGATCTTAATGCAGCGCAGCCGGTACCAATCGAGGATCTGTGCCAGGCTGTTTGTGTTTGTGCCGGGGATCAGTGGCCACCGCTCCACTTCTTTGTTGAGGATGGCTCTCGGAATATCCACCATGAAATTCTCAAAGACGAGTGCCACATTCTGTTCGCTCATGGCCCCTGCACGCAGCTCCGCGTAACGGGCTTTGATGTCTGCCCGTTTGTACGTCCTGAACAGCTTCATCAACTGATGACCGCTGGCATAGCTCTTTATGGTCGGGTTCATATTGGGCGAGTTGTAGTACTTGCCTGTCCAGTGATTGCCGAATACGGAATCCATATCGTAGGCAGTGAAGAACCACTGCACGCCGTCATAGGTCGAAATGATATAGTTCTTGTCCGTCATGTCGCTGCCCGCGAGAAGGACGGTGAAGATGAGATAGTCCAAAGCGGAATCAAGATCCACCTTGTCCGCCAGTGCATCCACATCTGCTTCGCTTTCCGCCGCAAGGCAGGCATCAATCAGGTTGTCAAGGCTGTCCTTCGCCCACTGGAAGTCGTCTTCGTTGGGGACGTACTTGTAGGAAAAGTCAGTTTCATCTACAACACAATGAGCCTTGAACTGCGTAGCTGCCGTATGGTTATCTGCGCAGAACACTGCCTGGTTAAGCAGCGTCATCTCCCCGGTCTCCGGATCTGTCGTGCTTTCGCCAATACCGAACAGGTCTTCATCCTTCGGAAGGTTGATGGTATAGAGCCCATAGTATTCTCCGTTTAGCAGCATGATAATGGGGAAACCGTCAATCGCACCGCCGTTCGGAAGGTCATAGAGCCGCTCGTTTCTTGTGTGCCTGCTCTTAACGACCTGTCCCCACAGTCTCGCGCACACGATATTCCGCGCATGGGAGAAATCGACATAATTGGCCTTGAGGACATACTTCTTTCTCTCCCCCCAGCCTTCCTTCGCTTCAAACTTCTGATTGAACTTGATCGTGAAGTTCTTCTTCGGGTAGCTCAGGGAAGAGGCTCCCTGCCATTTCATCGTGCAGGTTCCTGACAAATCGCCGTAAACGTAATCGAAGGTTCCGGAGTTTTCTTTTGTCACACCGTCCATGGAGCCGGTTAGCTTCAGCACAGGCAATCCATATGCTTCGTAGTCTAGCTCTTTCTCAACCGCCGCTTCCGAGAGCATTTCGCTTTCCCCATAGACGCCTTCTAGTACATAGAAGTGGAACACATGGTGTCTGAACACACCATGGCCCGTGAGCTGGACCGTTGCAATAATATCCCCGTCCTGTTCAGGATTAATGAAACCGTAAGGCTTGTTTTTCACATGGAAATAACGGACTGTCCCGTTTTCCCGCATAGCCATCATCGACGGGTAATTGACAAACAGTACCTGGAAGTTTGCTTCCGGGTCTTCGTCCGTCATCAACACGGTATAGGTCTTGCCCGCTTCCACATGGAACGGCTCCGAAAAGCGGAAAGTCGACAACCCAATCTCACTGCCGAAATCACCGTCAAGGATCACGCCCGCCCGGTCATGCGCTCCAACGGGAGCAACCTTGATCGTGTATTCCCAGTTGGCATCCGACTGGCATCTGCTTCCACAGGTTACGAGATTCTCTCTCCGCACCCAGTCCTTCACCCTTGTCATAGAGGAGACACTGTCAGCAATTTCAGTACCGTCCGCATTTCCCATAAATTCGGAACGGTCATGCCGTCCTTTCACGACATAAACGTGGACTTCCTGATGGTCAAGCACTGCATTGGAGGAGTAGAAGCCAATCCTGCACTGGCCGCCGGAATCAGGAATAAAACAGCCGAATGGTTCGCCTCTCACACTGAAGCCTCGGTTAACCCCGTTTTCCTGCACGGCCGTACCTGCGCTGCCAAGGTAGAAATACATGGCATACGCTATGGACTGGTCTGACGAATCAATGAAAACCGTGTAGGGTTCACCGGCTTCGAGGTCGAAGAACTCCGAAAGATAGATGACGCTATGCCCGTTAGCGGCATTGAGAGATCCATTCACAATCGCACCGGCCGGATCATACCTTCCGAGCGGCTCACACGTAAGGACGACCTCCCCGTTCACCACACGATTCAAAAGCGCCATCTTTACGAGATTCTGCCTGCGCATGGTGTCGCTCACCTTCAGCGCCTTTGTGGCATTGGCATTAAAGCACAGTGCGTCAGAGACAGTCTGGTTTGCCTCTACCTCCAGTTCTTCCCTGATGCCGCTGGCACTCTCTTCCAGCATCCTGACCGTTGCCATGGAGTGAATCTGATTCAGAGATTTCCTGCCTTTAAGCAGGTAAGCGTGAACTGTATGACCATTGAACTCCATATCCCTCGGAACGCGGAGGCGGAGGGCAACGGTATCATTGGTATCTGGGATAAAGACTCCGTAAGGTCCCGTTTGCGCGTTGAAGTTCACAGCGACCCCATTCATGGTTATTGTCGTACTATCTGAAACCCTGGCAAACCACATCTGGTAATCCAGGGATTTGTCGGTGTCCAGGAAGAAAGTATACGGCTGCCCGGCTTCCAGCTCGACATTCTCGGAAAGAATCGCGTTATTCTTCTGCACTGCAGGCCCCAGCGTGCCGTCTATGATCATCCCGGCATTGTCCAGTCGGTTCAAGGGGATGCTTGCAAACACCCTTTCTCCCTGCAGGTCCACCGCTACCGCTTTCCTGGAGATGATAAGGTTTTCTTTCAGAATTTCGGGAGAAACAAGCACCATGGCCGATGCCGTTTCCATATATTCGTCCAGCGTAATTCCTTCCCGGATCTCCTGTAGCGTGTAATGCCCCTTCAGCACGACCAGCCTGAGCGGATGGTTTTCAAACACGCCTCCATGGCAGTAGATTCCCGCACGGTATTCCCCGTCCGCATCTGGCGTGATATACCAAAGTGGAGTCGAGATGACACTCCTCCCGGTATTGACCCCGCCCTGCTGCATTGCCCCGCCGCCCTTTTTGTAGAAGTAAATGGAGTAGTCGATGGTCTGTCTGTCGTCCTGGGCGTAGACGGTGTATTCCTGCCCGGCTTCAAACTCAGCATACTCCGTAAAGGAGAAAGTCGTCGCATGGATAGCATCGCCAAGACTGCCGTCGAAGATGACCGCTGTCCTGTCCGCGTCTTTGTCAGCCCTGCTTCTTATGATGAACTGCCCATTGGTATCGTTGTAAACCCTCGCCCGCACAGCAAGCACGCTCTTCTCTCGGATATCATCCCGAATCTGCACCCTTGTGGCGGAAGCTGCAGAAGCGATAGCCGCCTTTGCGCATTCTTCCTCATAGCCACTGAAAGAACGGATTCTTTCCAGCGGAACAGCACCTTTCAGGATATACACACGCAGCGGCTGATTCTCAAAAGTGTTCTCAACGGTTGTATGGACACGCACATGGTATTTCTGCGCATCAGGGACAATAAACTGGTAATAGGGATTATCCTGCAGGTTGAAATAGAGGACTGCATCATTCTCCTTCATACCAGATCCGCCGTAATTCGACAGGAGGACGCTGTAGTTTTTCCCGGAGTTCCCGTCATCCACATAGATTGTATAAGTTTCCCCTTCCTCCAGGTCAAGGTCCTCGCTGATACGGATGACGGTATTGTTCGGTCCAAGGGAACCGTTCAGGATAACTGCGCCGGGGTCAAGAGGGCCTTCCGCCTTTGCGGTAATGAGCACGTCGCCGGTTTCTGTATCAGTGACGGTATTGTTCCGCATCTGGACGATATTGTTGTCGCGAGCATAATCCGATACTGATACAATTGCGGCAGCCTCCCGCCGAAGCTCTGCATAGGTCGGGAAAGTCAGAAAATCCGTCTCCTCAAACGTGCCTTCCAGAACATAGATATGGAATCCGTAGTTGTCAAATTCATAGCCGTGGCAGTAAAGTCCCGCCACATATCTGCCGGAGGCATCCGGAATGAACTGTATGATGCGGGAGGAAAGCAGGCTGAACCCTTTGTTGACACCATCCTCCTTCATGACCGCGCCACCATTCTCCACATAGAAGTAGATATTAGCAGCGCCAGTCCGCTGATGATCGTCGATCAGGATGGTATAAGTCTTCCCGGCTTCCAGTTCCAATGGTTTTGTAAAACGGAGCGTCGTTGCCCCATAGCTCTCACCCAGATGGCCGTTCACCACAACACCGGCACGGTCAGCAACACCATAGCACTCAGACCGGCATACTACTGTTCCATCGTTTCCGTTCACTCCCGCGTCAATGACCTCGATCAGGTTTTTCTGACGGATCTCATCCGGTACGGATACAAGCGCCTTGCCGTAATCGAGGATGTTTCGGATATCCTCGTCCGCTTTGCGGATGTGTGCGCCGAGGTTTGCATGGGTAGTCCCATCTGCATCCGTCCTCGCATCCAGGACCTCCGTATCAGAAGTCGCCTGTCCTGCAATCCCGTCCATCCTGGCAATGAGAGCTGCACTTGTACTGTTCACATTGGATACAGCTTCTTCCATATCGGCAAGGGAACGGGCAACCGCAGAGTCTACATGCGCCTTCGTAGCTGTGTTGTCGTCTCTGACGGCCTGTTCCGTTGCGTCGTTGTCCTGTCGGATCGCCGTTTCCGTCGCATCATTGTCCGCCCGGATCTGCCGCAGGGTCTCCGCATTGTTCTGGCTGATCGCCTGCTGCCGTTCCTCAAACTCTTCTCCCATATCCGCGATCTGCTGGGAGAACAAAGAGCAGATAGACCAGTAGTATTCGTCGGTCAAGAGCGTGCCCGTCGGTACCACTCTCCGGGAAATATAGCTTTCTCCGCTGGCTTCATCCAGGACAATGGAGAGCATTTCGTATTCCTTGTTTTTCGACCATGCGCCGCAGTGCTTGGGCACCACACGCTTGCCTACATATTTCGCCATCGCTTAATCCTCCTCCAGATAGTACACAACGAGCCGCCCTTCCTCATCCATGTCATAGACAAGGCCGAGCCGCTCATCTGTCTCGAAATTCATATAGCCGCCGTCATCGATGGAGCAATCCACCAATACCTCGTGAACCCTTTCCACTGTTGCGGAATAGGAGCCCGTACCAAGGCCGAGACCGTCATCGCTGTTGATACCGAAGTACCCGTCATCTGTAATGAAGCACTCAAACACACCCTGACGTACCGCCTCTGCCACTGCTGCATAGGTCGCTGTAAGAATCTTACGGTTCTTGTTCGCCGCCTTCTCGACATACAGGGTAAAAGAAAAGCTGCCGAGGATATCCCCGTCAGCGTCGATCATCACCAAGTCTACCGGATATCGTCCGGAGACCTCTGTCATAAAGTCTGAGATTGTCACGATGATGCGGTTGCCGACCACGTCAACCTTGTCGTTATGCAGTGACTCTGTGCTGTACTGAAACAGCCGTCCATCCGGACGCGTTCCAGAGTAAGCCAGGATCACGTTGGCCGGTATAGTATATTCCACCGCATTGTTGTAGAGAGCACATCGTACCTTCCGCGCCATGTGATCAAACTGTTTGACATGAACAACAGGAGGCACAAGGTGCTCTGTCAGGGAAAGCTCAATATCCTGATAAATGGATACTGCGCCGATATTGATCGCCATTTAGCTGCTGCCTCCTTCCTCTCCCTCTCCGGGAGTGTCTTCGCCACCACCTTCATCAGTTCCGCCCTCACCGCTTTCATTGCCACCAGACTCACCTCCGCCGCCTTCGTCTCCCTCATCTCCGGGATCATCCGGATCAGTTGGATCAGTAGGTGTATCTGGGTCAGTCGGAGTATCTGGATCGGTCGGCTCATCAGGCGTTTCTGGTTCATAGCCAATGTTGGCCCATTCTGTTCCATCCCACATACGGAGCCTCTTTTCGACGGAATCGATCCACAGGTCGTGAAGCTCTGGGTTGGATGGTGCTTCTGCCGCCTTCGTGATCATATCCTGATAGATGATCGTCTGCCCTCCGCCTCCGCCGTGCAATCCGTCAAAGTCGATGATCGTCGTCCAGGTCATGCCGTTGTCAACACTGACCGCAATGCCGTAATCCCCGGATCTGTACTGACCGATCTTGATCAGCTTCGTTGCGTCACTGGGGCTGACCATCACAATGGAGCCTCCGTCCCAGTAGAACTGATCCGTACCAAGGATCTTCACCAGTGCTGTTCGCAGGGTACCGGAACCGAGAATATTGGCATTTACGCCGACCGCTTCCACCGCTGTCTTCACGACTTTGTCTGCTGTATCCCAGCCGAGCCACCATGTCTGGCCGCCGTCGTTGGAAACAAAGAACCCCCGGATGCCGCTCTTCCATGCCCAGGCTGAATCTTCTAATCGTTCGCTGGTGTGAGCATATCGGATCGTCGAGCCGTCTTCTTCCACGCCGGAAGAATAATGCAGGCCGAACAGCCCGGATGCCAGAGCGTTGAAGTATTCCTGCTGCACCGTCAGCGTCCGAACATCCGTCACCTGCGTCTCCACCCGGTTGATTGCTTCTGTTGCAAGCTGTGCTTCATCTCGGAGGGATCCAAGTGAACCGGACAGACTGCTGTTCCGGCTATACACTGACGCATTGGAAAGCGTAATGCTCTTATACCGTTCCAACAGCACATCGTATTCTGTCTCCGTGACTTTGCAGCTGACTTCTATGCCGAGCTTTGAGATATACACATGGACAGTATCACACAGGCTCACCCGTTCCGCTTCTGCGATATCCGCATAGCCGGGTGTCTGCCAGAGCTGCACAAAATCGATCTTGATATCGATGTCCGGCTCCGTCAGGCTGGTGTTCTTCAGGTAGGACTTTACGTAGTTCCGCAGTTGTGCCTCCGTCGGTTTTTCCTGAAACTGCGATGTACAGTCCAGCACGGATATCTTCTCAAACGGACCGTCATGCTCAATCGTGACCACCTTTTCCGGCAGTTCAAAGAGCGTGCCGTCTTCCGAATGTTTCCAGTACGGATGCACTCCTGTGATCATATTTTCAATGGACCGCTCCATTTCAAAATTGATCAGGTTCTTGCCGTACACGATCTTCACGCCGTGATCGGCACCCCTGTGTCCGTGGAGCATCGCTGTATACATATCCCACTCGTATTCGCCGCCGTAGGTGTCCAGCATAGAGCCGTCCATACCGCCAAGGCATCCGCGCACCGTCGCCGGGCTGGTGATCGTGAAGGTCGCCTGCGAATCGATATCCGTCCAGAAGGAAAATGGACAGTCCGTTGTAACATGACTCTTAAGCACCACCATTGCCGCCTGACTTCCTACCGCCGAGAACGGTGAAACCGTGATGAAGTTCTCCTGATACTGGATATGCCGGGCAGCGACTTCCAGAATGCCGGAGAGAGGCGTCGTGATCTTGTAGATCCGGAACGGCTGGTAAGTTGCCCGCTCGCTCGGCTTTGCCAGGATGATGTTCCCTTCTACCAGATCTTCTGCGTGAAGCCCGGACGCGGAGTAAGTCATCTTCAGCTCATAGCTTCCGTTCCGCTTCTCTGTCACATAGCAGGATAATGCATCGCAGAGCTTGCCGATGCCGTTAGTCGTGAAAGCAGTTTCCGTTTCGGTGTATAAGCATGGAATCATAGCGTCCACCACCTCGGTGTGATCTCCACATGATCTATCGCTCCGCTCCATGCGATATGGTTCTTGCCTGGTTTCAGATCTGGGAAGTCCTCGCTCTTCACATATCCATTACAGAAGCCGGAGGCATCATAGGCGTTGTGGGTCTCACAGTTCAGATCGATATAACCGTTATTGGCAAGGATGCTGACGGACTGGTCCCCGATATACACGTTGCCAGCGCCGGAGCCATACACACGGATCAACGGCTTTGCCCGGAACTCGAACGGATTCTTGATGGTTGTCTCCTGAGTGAGGATCAGCTTCCGCTGACCATCCACACTCCACCGCTGCGGTTGGCAATGGAAAGTCAGTTTCATGGTTGCGCCTTTATCCCGTTTCGGCTCAAAGGCAATCGCCGCCTTGCAAAGTCCCATGCGGAAGAAGTCCGGATCGTAAGTATCATGGAGCACCTGATAACCCACCGGCGACAACAGCCAGCTCTTTACGGAAGCTGTCCGCGCAGGAAGTCCATCAAAGAAGAAGGCGTCGTAGGTGATGTCCAGGTTCTTAAAACGATGCTCTCCCGCCTTGGCGTTGTCCCTTACGATATCGCCATTCTTTCCGGGAACCGCCTGCAGCTCCATATCCACCTCCGGGCTGTCATACACACCGGGAGCGGAAA
>ODAI011002341.1_pt1 | contig 35001 bp, 26 predicted proteins | sample 1539321 | NCBI WGS metagenome assembly ODAI01 (sample SAMN02144231, study PRJEB22623) | gut metagenome | biome: sheep rumen | host: Ovis aries | place: New Zealand
ACAGCTGTCAGAGCAGAACGTGCATTTGAAGTATTCCCAATGAAAACCGTTGTACAGCTTAATAAGACAACAGCTAAAGTGGGTCAGAACATCACGATGAAGGTACGTATTACCAACGAATCCCTAACCCACAATGCAGTATCAGGTAAAGTAGCACTCAAACTTAACGGTATAACAGTCAAGGATGCAAGCGGCAACCCAATAGTAGCCGTTCCACAGAAAGGTATAGTTACAATCAAGGTACCTATTACAAAATCATTGATAGGTAAGAATACAATAACTGTAACATACAGTGGTAACAACAGATTGACCGGTGCAAGAGTAGACTTTAAAGACATATTAGTGGTTACTAATTAACCACTAAACACCCTTATTTTTTTTGAACCAGTTCACCGTCGAACTATTTAAGCGATACACTCAACTATTTTTTAATTGATTAATAATTTATACAAAAAATTCATATTATTTAAAATCATAATAAGTATTATATGATATCTTTAGTTATTGGATTATCATAGGATATAAATAAATGGAAGTTATAATATGAATAAGAATACGTACAGACTTCTTATATTAATATCATTAATAGTATTGATTATTGGTATAAGTAACGTATCGGCTAGTCAAATAACAGATGACACTCTTGACTCATCACTTCAGCAGACTAGTGATACAACTTCATATATAGATACACAAAAAGAAGAATATGTATCCAATTATGAAATTACTGCAGATGACCATGGATATACACAAACAACTGCAAAAAAGCAGGACACATATAGCATGGATAAAGAATTGAAGAATCTGAAAGAAGTTACATATACCGTTGATGAGAGTAATATAGGAAGATACTTTGATTTATCAGACGGATCAACAACAAAAAATGTTAAAGAAAATGATACAATAATATTATCCGGAACATTTAACGAAATAGATCTTTACATAGATAAAGTCGGCTTGAAGGTTACTGGAAAAAATGCCGTGATAAAAAACGGTCAAATAATAATTTCAGATGAAGCCGGATTTAATACATTATCCAACATAACGATTACAACAACCGGATATGACAATGCAATTTTAAACTATGCGGAAAACTCAAACATCACAAACAACAAAGTTACGATAAAAAATGCAGATGGCGTAACCGAAGGAATACGTAATGAAGCAAGAAATGTCATAATAGCAAACAACACGGTAAACGTTGAAGGACCATCAAAAAATATTGCCTTTGACAATGCAGACCGTAAGAATATGGCATATACCTTCGGAATAGTTAATCAGGCAAACAATACCCTTATCGAAAACAACACCGTAACCGTAAAAAAACATAAGGATAATGTGGATGATTATACAGGTACGATTGATGCAATAGAAGTACAGGGAAGCGGTGAGGATATAGTATCCAACGTCACCATAAGCAAGAATAACGTGAAAATAAGTGATGCCAGATTCGTATATGGAATAAATGCACTAAACAAGATAGATCATATCATAATCAAGGACAACAACATAACCGCTACAAGTAGTAGATACAGTGATGGTATACAATTAGGTAATGATGCTACCAACTGTATAATACAGAACAATAAGGTTGATGCCAGAATTATTAACAGAACAATGGAAGAGGATGTTGTAAGCTTTGGAATAATCGTGACGAATACCGTGGCAACAGGTTCCGAGAACATAACTGTCAAGGACAATGATGTGTATGTCAATGCTCAGATAGGATATGCTGTTGAAGTATATGACGTGCATAACTGTAATGTAACAGGAAACAAGTTGAATGTTACTGGAGATTATTCAATGGGTGTAGGTATATCCGGTGCTAAAAACAATACAATCAGCAAAAATGAGATTAACCTAAACGGAAACAGCAGCAAAAATACAACACTTGCCGAATATATTACTCCGGCAAATACGGGTATCCATATACAGGCAGAATCACACAATGCAATCGTTACGGATAACATAGTTAGAGTAACGGATAAAAACAATAACGCTAAGGCAGTGAATGTAGAGGGTTCCAATAACGCTAAGGTAACCTTTAATGACTTGGTAGCCGATAAGTTATATGGTGATAATTCAGTAATAACTGCCAATTCCAATAAGACTACAGTTAAAAATAACACTTCTCCATTTGATAAGAAGGATGCAATCATCACAATTCAGGCACCTAAAAAGGTAGACACAGGAAAAACAATAAAAATAAACCTAACCATAACAGACACCCAAAAAACACCAGCAAACGGAACAGCAGTAATCAAAATAAACGGACTAAGCATTAAAGACATAAACACAAACACATCCGCAATCCCAATCAAAAACGGAAAAGGAACACTCACCATGACCCTAGCAAGCTACAGCGGAAAAGAATACACAATAACAGCAATATTCTCAAAAACAGGATACAACAGAGCAGAAAACACAACCAAAATGACAGTAAACAAAGGAACCTACAAAACATTCACAATCAAACTAAACGGAACATCAGAACAAAAAATCAAAATCAAACAAACACTAACAGACACCAACGGAAACAAAATCTACGGAAACACACAAGTAGCAATAAAACTCGGAGACAGAACAGTAAAAACACTCACAGTATCAAACTCAATACTAGAAACTGAAATAACAGTACCATACCTCCCACCAGGAGAAAACAAATTCAAAATAACACTAGGAGAAAACTACAGATACAACACAAAAATCATAAACTCAACAATAAACATATCCAAACAAGACATAGAAGTAAAAATAACCCCAATAAAAGGAACACCAGGAAAAACCATCACACTCAAAGCAACACTAACAAACAAAAACACAAAAACACCAGTAATAAGCGGAAAATACCTATTCAAAGTAAACGGAAAAACCGTACCAATAATCACAGAATTCTTCGATGAAATATACACAACCAAAAACATAACAAAAGGAATAGCACAATGGAACTACACCATACCAAACTCCATGAACCCAGGAACATACGAAATCATGCTATCCTACAACGGAAACACACAATCCAACCCAATAAAATACACATCCAAAGCACTGACCGTAGCATAAAACAATAATTCATCCCCCTTTATTCTTTTTTTGTGAGATTAGTCTTTTTACTACACAACCGATTATATTAACCTTTTTTTAAAAGGATAGTTTTGAATCAAAATTATTAAAAAAATAATCCGATTTAATGCATTTTATCAATCGACATATAACCAGATGAATAAAATATACATACATTTATTAATATTATTAAACTTATTTAGTAATAGTGTATTTATATTCATAATATATTGAAAGAGTATAAATGTAATTTAATTAAATACACTACAATGGAGCTAGATAATGAAAACTAAGACCTTTTCATTATGTATGTTAATCATTGTTCTTTTACTTTGTACAACAGTAGCAGCAGTTGATCACAAAGATCAAAAATTAAATGACAGCAATCTCACAGAAATAAATGACAATATAAATACAAGTGAAATAACTAAAAATGCATCGAATGATGCATCAAACAACGTCACAACTGTAAAATTATCTGAAAAAAGCAAGGACAACATTGAAAAATCTACAAAGATTGACAAGGAAGATGATACTTCTTCATCTGAAAAGATAAAATCAAACGTTACGACAAATACCAGTAGTAAAAAAGAGTATAAGAAGACATACACTAAGAAAACTACTGCAAACAGTAACAAGAAGAAGTATTACAATACAAAGAAGACTACTAAGAAAACATATAAAAGCAGTTCCTATGAAAAACAACAGGCAATAATTGCACAGGAACGAGCAAAAAAACTTGAAAATGAAAAAATAGCAAACAACACTAAGAAAGTTCTTAAAACAGCCGGAAATAGTAGCGCAAATGCTACATACAGTATATCCGGTACTGTAACTCAAGTTTATAACAAAACTTCCGGTAAATTTGCCGGTGGAGAAGAAGACGGTGAAGTTACTGAAGGAGCTGAAGTTGTAATCTATGATTCATACGGAGTTAAAGTAGCTCAGACAAAAAGTGACAAATCTGGAAACTACAAAGTAAACAATTTGACAAAAGACAATTATACGGTAACATTTAGTTACGGTACATATGCTTTAGGTAACGAATCTGTAGCTATAATTAATAAATCAAAAAGTGGTATTAATTATACATTCATCCCTGATATAGCAATTATCTCATATTCAGGTGCAACATCTACCGATGGTCAGAAAGAGAAAGTAGAAGCGCTAAAAAGCATTAGTGACAGAGTCTACTTCCTGGAAAGTTATAACATCATCGAAGGATATGATAACTCGGACCAATGGATGTTGGACTATACTAATTTCATATTAGTGGATATGTATTCGGAAGGTAATGGATTTGGTATTGACGTACGCCTGATTGGTGAATCGCCTGCTTCACAGAATAACATGATAGCTTATACATTTGGTATATATTCAGATCAGTTATTCCAGGGTAACCTGAGAAGTTGGGGATTCGTCGGTGGAGATCCATATTCACTGGAAAATACATACATAGGATCATATTGGCAAGCTGAAAGAATTACTGATAATGAAACCGTTTACACGAACATGAATAATTTTTTCAAATATATAGAATATTTGCTTGGCGATTCTGATGTTGATCCTACTAAGAATAATGGGAGTCCTATATTAGAGAAATCTGACTGGGGGATCTATTATCCAGGTCATAAGAGTTTTACAAAAACTCCAACCCAACAGGAAATCAATGAATGGATTCTGTCCAATCCCGGTTATAACGATGACGGTGCAGGTAGTTTAAATTGGATGACCCAAAACTTAACTGCATGGAACGCTGTTAACAACGATCCCGCCACAATCTTCAGCGAATTTGAAACATGGTATGATAAGGAAGTTAAGATTAATGGGAGTTTCGTTGCAATAGCAAGTTATTATCCAGGTGGAGATGTAATAGATGCCATGATTAAAGAATATGAAAAACAGGGACGTGCAGCATTTAACGTATATCAAAAATCTACTACTCCAGCTATTAGTGAATTGATAAAAAACCTAACCGTAGGTGATATGGCACTAAAACATGGAGTAAGTGCAGTTAGTTCCTTATATTCATTTTCCATGGATTATATCAATATGGGTACCGACGTACCTATAAACACATTTTCGGACACTAATCTTTCCATTCTCAAAGCATTAGACGCTATAGATATCACAAGTTATCAAAGTAAATATGGACCACAAGCTGAATGGACAATGGGCGTAACAATTCCACAATTTGAAGGTGTTTTCGGAGCAATCCCTGTATCTTACCTTGATGAAGAAGGTAATGAAATAATAATACAAAGCGGATTGGAAAAACACGTAAACATCACCAATGGATGGGCCAAACTAAAGGATATGGAAAACAAAGATAAGAAAATTGCCATAATCCTATACAGTTACCCGCCAGGAAAAGCAGATGTTGGAGCTTCATACTTAGATGTATTTGAAAGTGTTCGTCAAATGTTAATTCAAATGAAAGAACGTGGATATGACATTGGATACGAAAGTATTGATGATATACCATCAACCGATGAATTAACCACTCAAATTTTAGAATTAAGTAACAAAGGTACACACGCTATTGGTCTTCTTGAACAATACGTGGAAAAATACCGTGACGAACTTGAATCAAACCATCAGATTATTAGTCAAGAACAGTACATGAAATGGTTTAACGAATTACCGGAAAATCTTCAAGCATCAATGATTGAAAATTGGGGAGAAGGATTTGCAACATCAGCTATGGTATATCACAACACATCACTTATCGTTCCGGGTATGCATATAGGTAACATATTTATAAGTGTACAGCCGGCCAGAGGATGGGATGAAGTGGCAGATTACCACAGCGATACGTTATCTCCACCACCACCATACCTAGCATACTACAAATACCTGAATGAAATATGGGATGTAGATGCCATAGTTCACATGGGTACCCACGGAACCCTTGAATGGTTACCTGGACACACATTAGGTATGCAGGAAAGTGACTGGTCTTTCCAATTAACTAACGTTCCAATCATATATCCATATATCGTATCCAACCCAGGGGAAGGTATGACTGCAAAAGAAAGAAGTTTTGCACAGGTTATTACACATATGACTCCTGTAACAGTGGACAGTTCATTATATGGAGATTATGTAAAACTTGAAGATGCAATGACCAGATATACTGAAATCAACAAATTAAATTCAACTGGTACTGACGTATATAGAAGTGAAATCTTAAACATCAGTGCTGAGTTAGGATATCGTCCTATGGAGGATGATGAAACATTCGATGAATATGTCGAATTCCTACACAGTCAAATAGAATCTATGGAAACCGATAAAATTACACTTGGAAACCATATATTAGGTCATATATGGAATGATACCGAAATGGTTGAAGGTGTAAAAACAATTGCCTCATCAAGAACATACATATTGCAGAACCTTATGGAACTGAGATATCCTGGATTTATTGGTCAGGATTACTACACCTTAATAAAGGATAGAAGTTTTGAACCATATAAGGAAGATTTAAACAATATGTTAACAAATATCATTTCATTACTTGTGGATGGAAACAGTATTGAAGATGTTGCCGAAACTTACATGCAAAACAATGAAAGTGCATTATATCAGGACATAACTGATATCTATAACATCATTGAAGGAATTAAGGATAACCAGGAATGGGATGCTATATTTACCGCACTTGAAGGTGGATATGTCAAACCAGGTCTATCTGCAGATCCTTCATACTCTGACGTATTACCGACCGGTAGAAGTTTATATGCTAGTGATACAACCAAGATGCCAAGTAGAAATGCATGGGAAATGGCTAAAAATGCAGTAGACATCATGATAAGAAATTATTATGAAAACAATGCAGGTTCATGGCCACAACTTAACGCTATAGTTATTTGGGGTACTGAAGTACTACGTACAGAAGGTGTAAGCCTAGCAGAATTCTTATATTTCATGGGTGTAGAACCAACATGGGACCACAACGGAAAATACAAGGATCTTAAAGTTATACCGCTCGAAAACCTAACGTTGAAATTAAGTGACGGATCAGTTATAAACCGTCCAAGACTTGATGTATTTACAACAATTGTAAGTTCAAATCCACAATGGATTAAAATGTTAAATGACGCTGTTAAGTTAGTATATGACTTAAATGAATCATCAACAGGTAAAAACATAGAAAACTATGTGATAAAACATATTGATGAATATATTAAGGCATACAATAAAACTGAAGGTGCATTGGACAGGGTATTCGGTTTACGTGGTGCAATACTTGAGGGTACTGGTGTATCCGATTTGGCACCGAGTGTAACCAACTGGCAGGATTCAGAAGAAGGAATCAGTAACGAATTATCAAGTGTATACATGTCAAGGATATCAAATGCATGGAATGTTAATGAAAACGGTAAGATTGAAGTAAACAATAACACAGAACAATTCACTTACCTGTTAAGTCACTTAACATTACTTACACAAAACCTGGACAGTACATGGAGAGTTACCGATTCAGATGATTATGCTGATTGGTTCGGTGGATTACTTAACGCTGCTAACACATTAGGAGCAAAAGTAAACACGCAATTACTGGATATTCGTGATAAAAACAACATCCTATCAAGTACATTAGTTGAAGAAATCCAAAAAGAAATTCGTGACACACTGCTTAACCCTACATATATTGATTCACAAATCAATAGTGCTAGTGGTTGGAACGCAATGGCAGCAAAACTACAGAACGCTATGGAAATAATGTTCACAACCCAGAGATATGCCGAAGACAGACATGGTAATGCTATAGAAGTTAACAAAACAGGAAATAATGCAGGAGCATTAGGTTCCGGTTTAATCACACAAATCGGTAAAATGCTGGTCAGTGATAAACTGAACGTTAACAAAGACTACAAGGCATATGCATTCCAGTCCATGGCAGGTTGGTTATTAACAACAGACATGAACGGCTTCTGGGAATCCAATCAGGAATTACGTGAACAATTAGCTAACAAATACATAAAAAGTGCCGTACAATATGGTATTGCATGTTGTCACCACACATGTAAGAATGTAGTATTCAACAAATGGGTAGTTAAAACATCAACTGTCCCTAATGAAATGAAAAAACAATTCTCAGACATGATGGCTACATCAACAAGCTTCAAGGGATCATTACTTGACCCTAACGACTTACCATATACCAACACATTATTTGAAGATGATTACAGTGGAGAAATAGACCTTACCAGCACAGTAACCGAGAAAGGTATCAATGCTAGTACAGTAGATACCGATGATAGCGGTAACCCTAATGCTAACGCTAACGGTCAAAGTGCAGGTTCAGGTAGTGTAGCAAACCTTGTCGGTCCAGGTAATGCTGATACCCAAAATACCAATGGTACAAATGGTACGGCTACTGATGGAAACGGTAATGAAGGTAGTGGAAGCGAATCCAACGGTAACAGTGAAAACACTGGTAACTCCAATAGTGGAGACTCCGGTGCAAATAGTGGAAGTGGAACAAGCGGTAGCGGTTCATCATCAAACAATTATGGTGATGGTGTAAGCGTTGGTACAAATGGTGGAGCTGGAGAAAGTAAAACCAACAGTACAGCCGAGGGTAGTGGAAGTTCAGTCGGAGACGTTAGTTCAGCCGAAGCAGCATCCAATGCCCAGGCAGCTAATGCAGAGGCAAGTGCCGGATCCAAGAGTGATGACGGTGAAGCCAGTGCAGCCAGTGCCGGTTCAGCTATGAAATCCGTATTTGAAGTTACTAAGAAGAAACTGAGTAAATCAGCCCCACAAGATTCCGAAATATCAGCGGCATATCTTGTAGGTATTGTTTTAGTCGGTTTGTTATTCTTTGCCGGATTTGAAGGACGAAATCCTCGTGAGAGGAAACGATGATATCATACATATTAAAAAAAATAAAATTTAAAATTTCCCCTTTTCTTATTCTTTTTTATAAAAAGAATATTACTTTTTTTGAAAAACAATTAAAATATTGATTCTAGTATAACATTAATTCGAAATAGAATAATTTAATATATTATAATAATTAATCTGTCTTGATTAGAACAGTATAAAAATAGCATCGAATAAAAACAAAATTTAAAAGAAATAGTAAAAATAGGTGTTGAAGATTATTATAATGTTTTGGTTAATGGATATAAACGTTCCTGATTTTCCTTATACCAATTGACTGTTTTTTCCATTGCATCCTCAAATTTCCATTGAGGCTCCCAACCTAATTTCTTGGTTTTGGATGCGTCAAGTGAATATCTTCTGTCATGACCTAATCTATCTTCAACGTGATTTATGAGACTTTCCGGTTTGTTTAATTTCTCAAGTATCAGCTTGGTAATTTCCATGTTATTTTTCTCATTACCTCCACCGATATTATATACTTCACCGATTTTTCCTTTTTGAAGAACAGTATCTACACCTGCACAGTTATCTTCCACGTATATCCAGTCACGTACGTTCTGTCCATCCCCATATACCGGAAGTGGTTCATCATGCAATGCCTTTAATATGAATAATGGAATTAGTTTCTCAGGGAATTGTCTTGGACCAAAGTTGTTACTGCTTCTTGTAATGATAACAGGTATACCATATGTCTTATAGTATGCGTTTACCAGCAGGTCTCCACCGGCCTTACTTGCTGAGTATGGACTTGACGGATCTATATTGTCGGTTTCCTTAAATGAACCTTCAAGGATGCTGCCGTATACTTCATCCGTTGATATTTGAATATATCGTTCCACGTCATATTTACGTACAAGTTCCAAAAGGTTTTGAGTTCCGAGTACGTCTGATTTTACAAATGATTGTGGGTCATTGATTGATTTATCAACGTGTGTTTCTGCTGCGAAGTTTACGACATAATCCGCATCCTTCATTGCTTTAGCAGCTTCTATCGGATCTGCAATATCTCCTTTTATAAATTCAACATCCAATGATTTGATGTTTTCTAAGTCCCCTGCATATGTTAATTTATCCAATACTGTTATATCATAATCCGGATATTTATCTGCTATGTAATGAACAAAATTTGATCCTATAAATCCTGCTCCGCCAGTAATCATTATTTTCAAATATCTCACCTTTTAGTTAGTTGTTAATAATCTTCAAATATTAGTTATTTATATGTTGTTTAAATTATTAATAATTATTGAAAAGTATTGAATTTAATGATTTCAACCATTAAATATGATACTTGCTAAAAATAGAAAAAGAGATTTTTTAGTAAAGATTACTAAAACTCAAAGATATGTCTAAACGTCATCTTCGTCAACTTCAAAGTCTACCAATTGACCGTTTTCTTCCACTATCTTTGCGATGGATTCCTCGGCTTTGGTTAACTTTTCATCACATACCTTAACCAATTGCATCGCATTGTTGAATTCATCGATAGCATCATCCAATGGTACGTCTCCCTGTTCTAATTTTTCCACTATTTCTTCCAATTTTTCCAGACTTTCTTCAAAACTTAAATCTTCCATCTATATCACCTTTGTATTTACTATTCCATCATCGAATTTTATATCCAGATTATCCCCTGATTTTACATCCTTTGAAGAGGAGATAACATTATCATCAACTTTTGCTATTGTATAACCTCTTTTTAATGTTAACAAGGGATTTAAAACCTCTAATTTAGATATACTTTTAACAAATCGATTCTTCTTGTCCTTTGTAATGCTTTGAGGATCCTTTAGAACAGGAGAGTTTTCCAGCATGAACAACCGATTTCTGTTTGCCCGTAGGATATCCTTTGATGAGTTTTCAAATCTGCCAATCATCAAATCAAGATTCATCCTTTGGAAATCATATATGCTTTGCGGATTTTTAAATATGTTCTTTTTGGATATGTTTTCCAGTTTAATCCTATTTTCAGCAACCATATTCTTCATACTATTTGTTATTCTATCATTTAATTGACGTATCTTGAATTTGAATTCCACCATGTCCGGAACGGCAAATTCTGCTGCAGCAGTTGGTGTAGGCACTCTTAAATCTGCTACGAAGTCGGATATTGTATAATCTGTTTCATGGCCTACCGCACTTATTACGGGAACTTCCGAGTCATATATCGCCCTTGCCACCACTTCTTCATTGAATGACCATAAATCCTCTATGCTTCCTCCACCACGGCCAACTATCAACGTATCCAGGTCATAATTTTGAGCTTTGTTAATTTGGTCCTTTATATTTTCTGCAGCCTGATCTCCCTGTACCAATGCAGGAAATAGGATGATTTGACAGTAGGGATATCTTCTTTTTATTGTTGTGATGATATCACGTATTGCTGCACCCTTCGGAGATGTCACTACACCTATACGTTTTGGATATTTGACTATCTTTTTTTTATGAGATTCATCAAACAATCCTTCAATGGATAGCTTTTTCTTCAGCTGCTCAAATGCTATATGCAAATCACCAAGTCCATCCTCGGTTATTTTATGAGCATATAACTGGTAATTACCATAATTACGATATACCTCGATATAGCCTTCTATTATCACCTTCATACCATCCTTCGGCTCAAACTTCAGATTACGTTTATATCCTGCAAACATTACCGAACTAATCTGTGAGTCCTTATCCTTAAGGGTAAAATAGCTATGTCCATTATGAGATGTTTTAAAGTTTGAGATTTCACCCCTTACCATAATATTTTGTAGTTTTTCATCACTTTTAAACTTTTGATTGATGTAATTGGTGACTTCAAGAACCGTATATATTTTTTTCTCATTCTCCTTGATTAGCTTGGGAGTTTCAAATTCAATAATACCCTGTTTTGTAAAACGCTTCCCCATAGCACCACCTTTTTAATTATTTGATTATTGTTACATTATTCATAATCTTAAGTAATGCTTAAGATTGAATTAATCTTGTTTTTCACTATCAGAAAAGTCATATTCCTTTGAATCAATATTTGTCGATTCCAACTTCATAATTACCGGTCTTAGACCATCATTACATGAAACTATAGCCACTCCTGGTTTATCTATCCAGTCATGATAATAAAATACTGAATTTTCAGCCCCATGAGCCAATGCAAATACGTACTGATAGATTGCCTTCCAGGCCTCATCACAGAATCCTTCGGGTTTTGCATAATCTGCATAGAATACTTGGCCTTCCTCCATCATAGGACAGCTGGATAAACCTTCCACACCATATTCTTCAGCTAATTCTTTGTCCAATGTAGTTTTCAATATAGTGATTTTGACTTTTTTCATGCCGTTCATTTTTACACCTACTTTATATATTACACATCAAATGATTTATATTTTAAAAAACAATATACTAAATATGAAAATCTTTATTACAGGTGGTAGTGGACTACTGGGTGGTAGGATTGCTACTGTAGCTGATGTCGAAGACGAACTAGTTTTATCACATAACTCTAATCCTACAGCAAATACTGTTAAGTGTGATATTACAAATGAAGAGGAAGTAAAAAAAATCATTACAAAAGAAGATCCTGACGTGGTCATTCATTGTGCTGCCATGACAAACGTGGATTTATGTGAGGATGAATCGGATAAGGCATATCTGTTAAATGGTGATGCTACAGGATTTTTAGCTAAGGCATCAGAAAGCGTTAATGCCAAAATGATCTATGTATCCACTGACTTTGTGTTTGATGGAACTAAAGGTAACTATAAGGAGGATGATGAGGTTAATCCTCTTGGAATTTATGCAAAAAGTAAATATGATGGAGAACTTCAGCTACAAAAGTACTCTACAAACTGGGCAATTGCAAGAGTTAGCGTATTGTACGGATGGCATGAAAGACTTAACTTTACCACATGGGTAATTGATGAGCTTAGAAAGGGTAATGAGATTAATATAGTTACCGATCAGATAAACTCGCCTACACTAGCCGATAATGCGGCAGAGGCAATGTTTGAGATAGCAAGACAGGATAAGAACGGCATTTATCATACGGCAGGTAATGACTTAATCAGCAGATATGATTTTACAAGACAGATTGCTGAGGTGTTTGATTTGGATGAGAATCTAATAAATCCAATCACCAGTGATAAATTCGTTCAGAAAGCTCCTCGACCTCGTGATTCATCATTGAATGTTGATAAGATAGAAAAAGAATTGAATTTTAAAATGGAAACTTGTATGGAGTCTTTGGAGAGAATGCGTGATTGTGAATAATCACATTCTATTTTTTTTTTAATTTCTTGATTGAATATGTTTTCATGAAAAAAAATCGGGTAAACAGTAAAATTTATATATGATAATTAAAATATATAATTATAGACTTTAAGTCTTAATGGTTAAATCCATCCAATATATAATTTATTTTTTATATGCGGGGGTGGTCGAGCGGTCAAAGGCGCTAGGTTGAGGGCCTAGTGAGGTAGTCTCTTCGCGGGTTCGATTCCCGTCTCCCGCACTAATTTATTCTAAAATCTATTTTTAAAAATAATTCTTTAAAAAAAATAATAATTGAGATTAAATTTATTATTATATGATTAGTTACTATTTGAATTTAAAAACTCGGTTAATCATCCACTTTTATCGTAACCTTAAGCTTTGTGGAATTACTTAAATCTTTAATCAGATCATTATCCAAATCTATTGCAGCCTTATCTGCATTAATCATCAACGTCCTGCTGCATGTAAATGTACTTTTTCTACATACCATATCGCTGGGATGATCTAATGTGAGCTCTGATGAGCCGTAGCCTATTATCCTGTCGGATGCATTTGGTGTTTCAAGCAGCAATTCTATTTTAGTATCATCGGATTGTATTTTTTGTCTTAATTCCTCTGGAAAATCATTTAACGTTACATTGCTGTTTAATCCAATAATACAATCACCCTTAAGCGTTAACGTATCATCGGTTGTAATCTCGAATGTTGATTTATGCTTTGAGAGAACATTTTTATGTCCCGTAGCTTCAAATGAATACTCCATAACTATTACCCCCAAACTATTTGTTTATGTTGATATAATCATTCTTATTGTTAATTATCATGTTTAATGAATTAATAACCATTTCCGAAAATAGCACTATCATGAAAAAGAATGAATAATTGAATGATAATCCTATCAATACCACGAGTATAGCCGCAAACATGAGGTAAGTGTATAGTCTGGACCAATTATTTGATAGAAATGCTATTATTAAGGATAAAAATATTATTAATGGAATTTCCAGATCCACCAGTTCTATAAATCCCACATTGCTTGAATATGCAATTATCATATAGGCCATTACAGATAGCATGGATACGCTTATGTAATAATTAATGTTATTTGTCAAATCATGATTATCATTTGTATTGGCAATTGTCGATTTGACTTCATTAGCATATATATCATTTTGGTAGGTATTCTGGTAGTTTAAATTATCTTGCGGCTGATTCATATTGTTTTCCGGATTGTCTTGGGTCGTTGAATTGTCAGACGATTGTGGATTGTTTTTGTTTGAGTTTCTATCTACTATTACATATGTTAGGTTATTGTTTTCAGATTCATCCATTTTTTTTTATCCTCCTTATTAATTATTTTAAATAATTTTATATTTTACTTTTTTGATATTTATTAGCATGAATGAAGATAGTGTTGATAAGGGAAGTTATTGTCTGATTATCCATGTGAAAAAAGATTGTCGGATAAAGATTGGTGCTAAAGGGATGATTGAATTTGATGAAGGATACCATGTTTACGTTGGAAGTGCGTTGAATGGACTCAACAAAAGGATTTCAAGACATATTTCCAAGGATAAGAAAAAACATTGGCACATGGATTACCTGTCATTGAATAAAAATGTGGAAATAATTCAGGTGATATACACCAATTGTGATAAAAAAATTGAATGTAACATATCCCAAAATATAAATGAAAATACAGATAAATATATTGAAGATTTTGGATGCAGTGATTGTAAATGCATGTCTCATTTATATTATTTTGATAGTTGTAGTAAAGCCATAAATGTTTCCAGGGACGCAATTGAAAAACTTGGATATCCAATTAAAAAGTGGATGAAATATCCTGCAAAAAATAAGAGACACATGAAAAACAGAAAGAGAAGGATTAAGAAAATAGGTATGAAAAGAAAAATGAGAAAAAGAGCGATTATCTAATTTTCAACATAGGAATAGAAGAATTTCTCAAATTCCTCACTCTCTAAAGGAGATGGAGTGACCAAATTGTCATTAGCCATTATGGTCTGGGTCAACTTACGATATTCATCAGATTGATCGGAGTCTGGAAATACTTCAATAACCGTTTTTGCCTGAAATTCACTGCTTTGAACCAATGGACTTCTAGGAATAACCCCTATTACCTCAGTTGAAAGTAACTTTGCAAATTCAGTAACGATTTCCACTTCATTTTCAACATTACGGCAATTACATATTATACCACCAAGCTTACCGTTCAACTTTTTGATACCCTTGGCGATGTTGTTGGCAGCATAAAGGGACATGTACTCCCCACTGGTAACTATGTATACCTCATCGGCATATTCCTCACGTAATGGTACGCTAAAACCACCACATACCACATCACCCAGAACATCATAGATAACCAAGTCAGGATTGGAGTCAAATGCACCTAACTGGTTAAGCAGTTTCATTGCAACTATTACTCCACGACCTGCACATCCCACTCCAGGTTCAGGTCCACCGGACTCTACACATAATGTGTTGTTAAATCCTTCATACAAGACATCATCAAGTACTGGTTTTTTATTGTTTCTCATCGTGTCAAGTATTGTCGGGATTCTTTTTCCAACGAGAGTTCTTGTTGTATCCGCCTTTGGATCACACCCTATTACAAATGTGGAATCATCATAACTTGCGGCTATATTTGATACTGTCGTTGATTTTCCTATTCCACCCTTTCCATATATTGCTATTTTCTTTTTTGTCATCTTAATCCTCCTTTATAGATACCTTTTTATATACATGGTCATTTTCACGAACTACATTATTGAATTTAATACCTACCAATCCTTCCTTAATTGATTCGACATTTTTTCCATCAACCTGCATGGATGATACCTCTTCGGTAACACTTCCGGTTTTGTTTCCTTGAATTATAAGAGTATCTCCTATTTTAAGTTCATCCCATACTTTTACTTCAGCAACATTGATTTTTTTATAATAATTGGTAATCTGACCAATATCAACTTTCTTATATGTTGCATTGTTATCAAAACTGGTCTTTTTAGGCACTCTGAAATAAAATCCAGTGTCAAAGCCTCTGTTGAAGACGCTTGAAAGTTCATCTTTCCATTTTGGAAGATAATCCCGTGACAAGTCATCCCATTTTCCCGATTGATATAGATTTATTGCATCGCTATAGCATTTTGTAACTGTTGCCACATAATCGGGAGCTCTTGCTCTTCCTTCTATCTTGAAGGCATCTATACCCGCTTCTATCAACTGAGGAACATATTCAATCATACACATATCTCTTGGACTTAATAGTCTTGACTTTTCGATATCGTTATCCTCGGGAGTAGTTAATATCAACTGCTTATTCTCGGTTGATTGAATTGTCCATTCCTGCCTGCATGGCTGCAGACACTCGCCACAGTTGGCATTTCTGTCATAGAAGTATGAACTCAAAAAACATCTTCCTGATATGGCTACACACATTGCCCCATGAACGAAAGTTTCAATTTCAATGGGTGATGATTTTTTAATTCTTTTGATATCCTCCAGGGATAATTCTCTTGATAGTACCGCACGTGTTATGCCCAATTCCTTATAGACCTTTAACGCTTCTGAGTTAGTGATGTTTGCCTGTACGCTTAGATGTAATGGAATGGATGAATCCTTCGCTACATTTATCATACCTATGTCCGATATTATAAGTGCATCCACGTCATAACTTTCAAGAGAAGACAATTGTTTTTTATATTTTTCCAGCTGATTATCCGATACGATTGTATTTGTACATACGTATACCTTTTTATCGTTGTCATGACATTGTTGGGCAATATCCTTAATATCATCCAAACCAATATTTGCGACATTTGCACGCATATTATAATCGGTTATTCCAACATAGACACTATCGGCATTATTGTTTATTGCAGCACTAACACATCGTTTATCTTTTGCTGGAGCTAGTAATTCTACCATAATTTCAATACCTTAAATAAATTCAAAAAAAATAGTTGAAGAATTAGGGGTGTTATTCTTCTTTATATAATTCCGGTGGGATGATTGTAGGATATTCTTCTGTTATACATCCGAGACATAAATCTTCACGAGGAGTACCTATTGATTCTACAAGTCCTTCTATGCTGATATATCCTATAGAATCAACACCTATTTCATCTCGAATTTCTTCATTGGTTCTATCTACCGCAATTAGCTCTTCTTTGGTAGCCATAGCGATTCCGTAATAACATGGAGATATGATTTCCGGACATCCTATAAGTAAATGAACCTCCTTAGCACCGGCATCCCTTAACATTTTAATAATTGTCTTGGATGTTGTTCCACGTACGACACTGTCATCTATGACTATTACTCTTTTATCTTTAATTACCTCATCAAGTGTGTTCATCTTTAATTTTACTGCAATATCCCTATCCTTTTGTGTTGGCATGATAAATGTTCTACCTACATATCTGTTTTTAATCAATCCTTCAGCATATGGAATGCCACTATGTCTTGAGTATGATAATGTTGCAGGTATGGCTGAATCCGGTACTGCTATTACAACATCGGCATCTATAGGATATTCCTTTGCCAATTGTTTTCCTATGTTAAGACGTACCTGATATACACTTTTATCAAAAATCATGCTGTCAGGTCTTGCAAAGTATAGGTATTCAAACATACAATTTGCTGTATGCTCAGCTTTTGGTAGATAATAACTTTTCTGTATGCCGTTATCTATTTCAAGGATTTCACCGGCTTCTATGCTACGGATATAATCCATGTCAAGTGAGTCAAATGCCACAGTTTCTGATGCAACCGCTATGAATTCCTCATCTCCACCTAGAGATAACGGTTTCATGCCTAACGGATCCCTGATTGCATATATTACACCATTAATCATCAATACCAGTGCATATGAACCTATCAGTTTGCCACATGCTGATTTGATGGACTCGACGACATCACCACATTTTGCATATTCATCCAGTACCAAGTGACATATTACCTCCGAGTCTGTTGTTGACTTGAATTCATAACCGGCTTCGATTAATTCTTCACGAAGTAATGCTGAATTTACAATATCCCCATTATGTGCTTCAGCAATAAGTATGTCCTCTTCACGTTCTACAAATGGTTGTCCGTTAGACAATTCGGATTTTCCAGTAGTTGAATAACGTACATGTCCTATTCCGATATTTCCATTTAATAAATCAAGCAAATCGTTATCGAATACCTCGGATACTAATCCCATATCCACGTGAGTATTAATTCGACCATCTTTAAAAACACTTATTCCGGCAGATTCCTGCCCTCTATGTTGTAATGTATATAATCCAGAATAAATCCATGAAGCTACATCGATTGAATCATCAAAAGAGTATATACCTACAATTCCACATTTATCTTGCAATGTATCTTGCACTTTTTGTCTCCCCATCGTTATGTAAATTAAAAAATGAAGTTGAAGTAAAAAAATTTATTAATTATACTAATACTTTTCATTTTATGAATACTTATATTTTAGTATAATTTTTTTTCACAATCAAAAAAATTGATTAAAAGACCCATAAATCAGTAAATTAATTAACTCTAAAGAATATACCATTAATATATAAGTTATCGGATTTGAGTAATGTGAAAGTTAAGTATGAATGCGCATCATGTATGTTAAGACAATCAAGAGAGGCAATAGAAAATTCTGTAGAAGATTTTGACGAACGTATGAACATAACATTAAAAGTATTGGATTTTATGAATAAAAATTTCAAAAAAGGCACCAATTCCAACAAGTTAGGTACAGATTTGCACCATATGATTATGAAACTTACAGAAAACGATGATCCATATAAATCATTCCGGATAGATGGTAACAAACTGGCTAAAAAATTGATTCCCACCGTCCAGAAGATTATTGATGAGGATCCTTCCCTTGAAAGTTATGTGAAAATTGCAGTTTGTGGTAATATCATCGACTTTGGAGCCTTGACTCAAGATACGGATATGGAAATGCTAATCAGAAAAAAGATTACTGAAGAACTCATCATCAATGACGTTGCCCTACTGGATGAAGAGCTTAAACAAGCAGAGAAGATACTTTATTTAACAGATAATGGTGGAGAGATAGTATTCGATAAATTATTGATTGAAAAGATTAAAAATGATTATGATTTGGAGATAATACTTGCGCTTAAGGAAGCTCCAATATTGAATGATGCCATCGTGAGCGATGCATATGATTTAGGATTGGATGAATATACTACTGTCATCAGTACTGGTGCAAATTCCGTGGGTGTTGTAAAAGACTACATTTCAGATAATCTTCATGAGCTGTTAAACAGTGTTGACTTGGTTATAAGCAAGGGTATGGGTAACTTTGAGGGCCTGACAGAAATGCAAGTGGACAGTCCGATATTCTTCCTATTGAATACCAAATGTAATGTTATATCAAGTGAAATTGGTGTAAAGTTAGGAAGCAGCATATGCTATAAAAAGGACTTGAAAGAGTAATTTTTACTCTGACATTGACCATTTTTTGTTAAACGCCGAGGAATAATTTGAGATTATTGTTGAGTAAGTGTTGTATAATCCCACCATATTGGCGTTTTGTATTGATTTACCTGAGTTTTCTGCAAATACCAACATCATCTCCTTATAATCCCTTATTATCAGTTGAGCTGAGGGAAGCTTAACATATTTGACTTCTACAGGTAACTGTGATAATATTTTCTTTAGATTTATTGTAACTCCATCCACAACACATTCTGATACTGCCAATATTTTTACCTGAACTCCTCCTTTTACCAGTTTTATCATCAATTTCTTAAATGAATCTATATTCGAGGGCAATATGAATCCTAAACGAATCAACACTACCTTTTTTGATTTGTTCAGTATATCATTTTGTTTCTGAACAATCTTTTTGATATCTTCAATCGATTGAATCGGAGTGTTAACTGCAGGTAGTTTGTTGTCATATATTTCAACCAGATTACCTTCAAGTATGTCCAACTGCTTTAGAAATTCCTCCTTATAATTCTTTAATGCCTCCGAAGGATCTATAACATCATATTCCAATGGCCTTCCCTGACGTATTTTAATTAATCTCTTGTGTTCTAAACTTTCAAGTACCGGATATATCTTTGAGCGTGGAACTTCAGCTGTCTTACTAATTGTATCTGCCTTAGAAGATATCAATGATATTAATGCAAGATACGCCTTTGATTCATACTCTGTTAATCCCATCTTTTTTAGAATTTTTAAGTTTTCATCATCCATGATAATTAATCCCCTAAATTATAACTCCTGTCTTTGTAAAGTTATGTTTCTTAGAGCATATATACTTTGTTTCAAATTCACTTTTTTAGTGACATAATATTATATAGTCAGTATTCATAAAATAATAGTAATAAATTAATAGGTGATTATAAAATGAATGACAATATGTTTTGTTACCAATGTTCACAAGCAATGAAAGGTGAAGGATGTACAAAAGTAGGAATGTGTGGAAAAAACGAAACACTGGCAAGATTACAGGACAACCTAATATTTGCTGCTAAAGGAATAGCCGCATACAACTACCAGATGGAAGAATTTGGAAAAAGTGATGAAGAAATAAACAAATTCATAACAAAAGCATTATACTCAACACTAACAAACGTAAACTTTGATATTCAGAGTTTTGTAGACATGGCATTAGAAGCCGGTGAAATAAACATCAAAGCTATGGACGGACTTAAAAGAGCACACATTGAAAACTACGGAGAACCTGAACCTAAAGAAGTACAAAAAGGTGCAAGCAAAGGTCATGGAATACTCGTTACAGGTCACGACCTAAAGGTACTTGAAGAATTATTAAAACAGACAGAAGGAAAAGGAATAAACATTTACACCCACAGTGAAATGCTGATAGCACATGGATATCCTGGCCTCAACAAATACGAACACTTAAAAGGTCAACTGGGCGGACCATGGTTTGACCAGAAGGAAATCTTTGAAAAATATGAAATACCTGTACTTGTAACTACAAACTGTGGATTAATACCTAAAGAAAGTTATGCAGACCGCATATACACCTCAGGTATAGCACAACTTCCGGAAGTACCACACATCGATGATTATGACTTCTCAGAAATAATCGAACAGGCACTTGCATTACCAGAACTTGAAGAAGAAGAGGATAAATCAACATACACCACCGGTTTCGGAAAAGATACCGTATTGTCACTGGCAGACAAAATCAAGGAATTAGTTCTTGCAGGTAAAATCAAACAATTCTTCGTAATGGGAGGATGTGACGTGCCAAACCCTGTAATGAGTTATTACACCGACTTTGCAAAACAATTACCTGAAGACACTGTAATATTATCAGTTGGATGTGGAAAATACAGATTCAACGATTTAGACTTAGGTGACATTGAAGGCATACCAAGACATATCGATTTAGGTCAATGTAACGATGCAATTGTAGGAGCAGAAATACTAACTGCACTTACAGAAGTATTTGACATGGGATTAAACGACTTACCTGTTACATTTGTACTAAGCTGGATGGAACAAAAAGCAGTATCAATCCTCTGGAGTTTACTGGCATTAGGACTAACCAACATACACATCGGTCCAATTCTCCCTGCTTGGATAGATGAAACCATACTCACAGTACTCGTTGACAACTTTGACCTAAAACTTATATCAACCCCTGAAGAAGACATCAAAAACATATTAGGATAGAATTATATATTAATTCTAATTCATTCCTTTTTTTTGAAAATATTTTTTGAATAACCATTTGAAGTGAATAACAATTATTTTAACCACATCATTGATACACTTAATCTACAATGCAATACAGTTAATCTTTTGACATGACCCCTCTTTCTTAAAAAAAATATTGATATCATACATTTGTTTTGAATATCTGCTGAAGATACGTTGCTTAATATTTATTTTGAAAAAAATAATACCAATAAAAGCAACAATTTATTACAATAATTGAATATAGATGATTTAAGTTAGAAAAAATAAGATAAATATAATATCAACGAATGAAAAAGGATATAATAACAATTAAATAGAAGAGGGGATTGTTATGTCTAATGATAAATATAAGAATATAATAATCTTACTTGTAATTTCATTAGTATTTCTTTCATTAAGTGCTATATCTGCAACAGATACAGATACTGCAGATACACCCACGGATATTCAAGAAGTAGAAAATGAAAATGTAAATTACGAATCAGCAGATAATTCAGAAGTAAAAGTTAATGATAATATCAAAAAGAATCAGGAAGACCTGACGATTAAAAATTCACAGGAAGTTATTGAAAACGTCCAAGGTGAATCAGAAGAGGATGATGAGTTTATTAATGAAGGTGATTGTAGTTCAAGTATCGTTCAAAAGAATGAAAATGAAACCGCGATATCCTTCAGATTAGATGCAGCATCAAAACTTGATTTATATATCACAAATGATAGTGCTGTAAAACAATTCAAGACACGTTCAACTTATTTCTTCCACGTATTGATGACTCCTAACGGATGGGTAGCGGGAACCGGAGGAATGGATTCTGGTACTGAAAACAAGAAGGTTGAATCAATTGCCATGAGAATGATTAACAACAACAAAATTGATGTCCAGTCAGTAAATGAGATATTCAATATCAAGAAAAACATTGGAAGAGGACATTTTATTATCAAGGCCCCAACAGGAGAGTATGCGGCAATACAATACTTCTATGGAAAGTATACCAAGGAGATGGGCGTATTGAAAAGTGGAGAGTACATCGTATGTCCAAACGATCCGACATATTACCGTAAGGGAAACTATATATCCACCACGTCAACCACGAACTTGAGTGATGCGACAAGATACCTTGCATCCCATGATAGATATGGTACGCTACGTAGTCAAATAACAACCCTGGAGTATATTCATAAAAATCATGAAAGGACAATCAATGTATATCTGGCTAATGATGATGGAAGATACGTTGGATGCAACTCCAAAAGATACTGCAACGACTTTAACATTACCGGTCGAATCATAAAAGCATCACAGATACCAATCATAAACAATAAACTACATGCAGCAACATACAAATATAGAGACAAAAACATAAAAACAAGCATAACAACAGACAACGTATCTGCAAACGGAAATAAGGTGACATTGAAGGCTAATGTAATGGATGACTTGTCAAATAAGCTAAGCGAATCCAATGTAATATTTAAGATAAACGGTCAAACATTAAAGGATGCTAATAATAAAGTCATAAAAGCAAAAGTAGTAAATGGCATAGCAACTTACACCTATACATTACCATACATTTGGAGAAACAACTTCACATATACGGCAAAGTACGTCGGCAATGAGTATTATAAAGATGCCACCAGCACCGAATCAAGAATTAACGCCAATTTAGTTAGATTAAATCCGACGGTTAACAGCAGATACGCCAATAGACTGCAGATAACGACAAACGTTAACTTCATATCAAACAACAGCAAGGTAAACGAGGGAGTGCTGATTTATAAGATTAACGGAGTAACCCTAAAAGACGATAAGAACAATATCATCAAGACCGCTGTTAAAGATGGAACATCAACATTAACACTTGATAAACGATATTCGCCTAACAACTACACATTGACAGTGTCATATATTAGAAGCAACTACCGACAGAATTTGAACAAAGCGTTTACGATAACTCCGATAACAACAAAGATAACATTAAATCCAGTAACCACGAAATCAGCTATTGCTAAAGTAACCGGACAATTGATTGATGATAACAATATGAAAGTTAGTGGAATAACAAAGGCATGTGTAAAAATCAATGGATTAACTCTTAAGGATTCAAACAATAAGGTGATACTCTTTAAAATAGAAAATGGTACAATAAACTTTGACATTACACTTCCAAACAATCTGAAAGCAAAAACGTATAACCTTATATTACAAACTCAAGAACATAAAGCATACCTGGCTACAAACGCCAAAACGACATTGACTGTTCAAAAAGTATGAACAAGGAAAACCTTAATCATCCCCACCTAAAACTTTTTTTGATAAAATTAAATCAATTTTTGAATTTTAGTAAGTTATAGTCTATCTGGAAGAATATAATATGAGAATAAGATATGAATACAATTTTATTTTAAATAAGTAGTTATGATTACTAATTAAATAATGAAAAAAAATAGGAAAAAAAGATTATGATTTAATCATCCTTTTGGATTTGTGGTGGTGTTAAGGACATCTTCAAACTCCAGATCTGCCAGCCATTTATCTTTACATTCACATGTGAATTCTTCAAGCTCTTCTGGTATTTCCTGTGTCAGGTTGGATTCTATTATCAGTGACTTGAGTTTGGAGTTACATTTTTTACAGTTGAATGGTCCGCGTCTTGTGCCGAAGCCAGCAGTGTCCATAATCATTGGTATGTCGACGTTTTTTCGTACTTCTTTGATTATCTTTACTGTTGACCATATCCATGGAGGATTGTATGAACCCTTCTTCCATAGTGAATCCATCAATGTTCCTGCATGAACGGTTGCCGGACAGTATGCTATACGACTTACGCCTACTTCCTTTGCATATTTTGCTGATTCTATCGATTCGTTGATTGCTTCCTGTTCTGATATTAAAATCGGTTTTACGAGAAGATATGCCTTTGCTCTTATGTCGTAGTCTTCGATACTGTTTATCATGTTTACGCAGTCTTCGAATGCCTTGTTAGTTATTCCCTTGTTTATCTTGTTTTGGCGAGTTTCTTCATTTGAAGTCTCAAGACCTATACCAATCTCAAATATTTTATCAGGTATCAGTGATGCAAGTCGAATAAGTGATTCTTCATCAATGAATTCGGGCTTTGATTCAACAATTACCTCTTTTAAATTATCGTATTTGTTGAATTTATTGAAGATATATTCCTGTACTTTTGGAGGTATTTCATTAGTATTTAGAAAACTACCAGATACAAATAGTTTAACTGCTACATTATCCAATGAGTCAAAATCAACCTTGTCCAGCTGTTTATTCCATTGGCTATCAAAGATTCTTATGAGGTCTTCATCTGAAATATCGCATAATGGTGAATCAGCGATATAACTACACATGGTACATCCACCGCTAACTCTTGCCCATTGGCAGCCGCTTGTCGGAAGTACGATGAAAATCGTGTAACCTACACAGTCATATAATCTGTCCTCTCCAGCCCAACTTGCAGCGTATGCTTCTATCGGCTTTTTATTCTTTTTCTTTTCCATCTTATTTTTAAGGTTAGTGATGGATTTTTCCCTGATTTGTTTATTTATTTTCTGTACTTGCATATTATACATCCTTAATTAAATGAGTTTACCACATCTTCAAGTAGTTTAAGTGATTTTATTCTATCTTTTCCTATAGGTGAACCTACAACAAATTCATTGACGCCCATACCCTGCAATAATTCTATCTTATCATTTATCTGAGAAGGTGTTCCCCATACACTGAATGCGTTAACCATAGCCTCATCCACACAAGCTATTGCATTTTTAAAGTCATTGTTTGACAGGTGTTGCTTTATGAGATTTGCCTTATCCACATCGATTTCATGCCTATCGAGTACGACCTTTGGAGCACCCGCTATGATAAATGCCACTACAATCTTCGTTTGGTTGAATGCTGAAACAGGGTCATCATCAACACTGCATGCGGTATATGCTGCAAAGTTGAAATCTTTATCTGAATTCGTTGAATTTGATATTCCTTTTTTGATTAATGGTATGGCATGTTCGAAGTCTTTCGGACTTGAAGCATTGACAAGACTTCCATCGGCAATCTGACCTGATAATTCGAGCATTCTTGGTCCCTGAGCTCCCACATATATTGGTATTTTATCCTGAATTTTACCTGTACCTGTGAGTTTTGCCCCATTCTTGACCTCTTTACCTTCAATGACGTCCCTTATTAGACATACAGCATTCTTTACTGTTGCCAATGGCTTGTTCCACCCTATGCCCAATGTGTTCATCGTTGCCTTATCACCAGGACCTATTCCGAGTAGTGCTCTACCATCTGATATTTCGTCAAGAGTCGTGGTTGCCTGTGCTATTGTAACCGGATTTCTGATAAATGGATTTGATACACCGGAACCCATGTGTATTGTACTGGTTTCATATGCAGCCAATGCCAGTACCTCAAATACGTTCTTATTGTTATAATGGTCAGTTATCCATACATTTTCAAATCCAATATCCTCAGCTATCTTAATTAATTCAAGAATATTGTCTATTGATTCGTTAGGCAATAATTCTAAAGAAAATTTCAATTAAATTACTCTCCACATAAATTATAAATTATTATAGTATAGTTATGTTGCTTATTATTTCTATATTTTTTTAGTGACAGATTGACATGAGAAAAAATATGTTTAAAAAAAGAATTCATGAAAAAATAGAATTTAAAAAGATATTCCTTAAAAAAAAGAATATCCTCATTTGCCCAAATAGCATTATTCACTTTTTTTAAATAGTTCCATATCTGCATTGAAGAACAATTTATAAAATGAATTTGATGAAAATAACAACAGGAATACCTCAAAAAATGCCGATATGAAAACATCATCAATAAAGATATCCAAGTATATCAAGAAATTTACTACAACTACCACAATCAACGTAAATATAAGCACGAATTTCATGAAATGTCCATACCCCATTTTACGTACAACACGCAATATGATTCGCAGATCACATGCTACTTTTAAACTTCCAAATTTGAACATCAGTATTCTTCCGATATAAGAAAAGGATGTGAAAAGTACAAATAGGAATAATGTAATTAATAAATGTAACTGAATGCTGTGATAAAGATTTATGTTCATGGACTCAGGCAGAAAATGTAATAGTTCCATTACCGTTGAAGATGCTACGTTAATATCCATATCGAGAATATATTCATATACATGAATTACATTAAAATATAGGCCTGTTGGTCCCAATAATAGGATACTTAACAGAGATGGAATTAAAATGTAATACAACGTAAGAACATATTCATTAAATCCTTCAACCAAATGATGTTTAATATTAAAATGTAATGATTTGCCAAAAACAACCTTCTGAACAATATTCATACTTATTCCAAGCATCATTAATGATACAACAGTTTTTAAGATAAACCATCCCAAATAATAATCATCCACAGGAAGCAAACGCAATATATAACTTAATATTTCACATGAAAACATTAATAAATATACCACAAGGAATGCTTTAAAATCTGTGAATGGCATTTTAAGTGATTCTATAATTATCTGTCTAATTCTCATGTTATCTATAATAACTTATCTTAATAATTATTTATAATAGTTTTTATTATTAAAAAGCAAGAATAACACCGTAAAAAATATAGAACAAAAGACAAAAAAAATTAGAAACAAAAAAAATAATAGAGAAATAAAAAAATTAAATGTCAATAGACATTTTATTCTCTTCTTGTTTTACAATAATCCCATGAACACAAGGGTAGGAAGAAGGTCGATTAGAACATGCACTATATATGCAAGCGTTAAGTTTTTTGTCTTCAAATATGGATATAGATAGAATATTGATCCAAGACCGATTAATCCTAAACATTGAAGCATGTTGAAATTATAAGCTCCAACATGCACTATTCCAAATAGGAATAATGTCACTATCACACCCACGATTATGGAAGTTTTTCTCTTATTTGTTGATTTATATATTACAGACATCACCAAAATCAGTATCATGAATTTGAATAGTTCTTCTCCTATAAGTTGTATCAGAAGTAGAATCATGTCCAAGATTTGCACTGAATTACCAACCGTTGAGGAGTTATTCTCAAAAGAAAAACCAAAATGACTTAGTATAAAAAACAACAGCAATACAAAAACATAATAACCAATAAATGATACTACAATTAGTTTCAAATCGCCTTTTTTCGGCTTTTTAAAGACCAATCCAATTTTTCCTTTAGTTGAATATAACACAGGCAATAGTAAAACTACACAATACAATATAGGCATTACACCATCTGGCAAATCCATAATACGGAAGGAAAGAGCGGAAATAGCAGATATGCAAAAACCAATAATGCTACAATCCACACTATCTTATCTTTTATTGTAAAACTTGGTATTTGATTATAAAACGGAAAATCTACTTTATCTTCAAATTTAAAAAAATCATCATCCAATGTAATCACATCCATTAATCATTAGATATCTGACAATATATATTCACCTGACTTTTTAATTGAAAGATGAATAATAATAATACTTCAAATTAATCTATTAAGTATATTCGAATTTCAGTAATAAAATTAATCATATCAACAACAATAAATAACAACAGCAATGAATATGAGTATTTGATAATTTAAAGAAGAAATACTCCCATATAACTTTTAAAAAGAAATCAAATATCCCTCATTGAAAAATATGCAAAGTATCCGATAAGAAACATTGATTATTGTTGAATAGAAGTAAATATTATTTAAATTTTAAATAAGCTTATAAAAAAGAGGGATTACTATAAATAACATCAAATATCAAGATAAAAAATTAAAAATGTGCAAAAAGAATAAAATAATAAAAAAAAAGAAAAAATGAGTTTAGAATGGTAATTCAATGTATCTTACTTCACCAGAGTTTCTACTCCAGTTTACGATTGTACCAAATGAGTTGTAATCTGATGTTGCATCACATTGAACCCATTTACCATTAACATATACTTCTGCCCATACGTGACCTGTTACAAGACCACTTCTGAATACACAACTTTTACCGTGTACATATCTGGCAGGTAGGTTTGCTGTTCTGAACATTGCTACACATACGTGAGCCATATCCACACAGTTACCGTAACCTTGACTTAGAGTTCTGACTGATCCATATCTTGTATCAGCATAATAACTGTAAGTAGTATGCTTATTCACATAATCAAAGATTGCTTTTGCCTGATTATAAGCACCGGTTACACCAGCAGTTGCACTGGCTACTGCATTCTTGAATATTGAAGCGTTAACTTCACAGTTTTTGGTTTTTACAAGATATTGCTGATATCCTGAAGGTACCGTATTGCCAGATACGTAACTGGACGTGTCCTGACTTACCTGAGTAACTACAGCATATGCAGGTAATATCTTATTATTACTTATGAATGCAACTACACGTGCATAGATATATACCGTATCCTCAAAGTTAATTGTTCCAAGATTGGTAGATATTGCTGATGGAGCTCTTGAGTTATTTGCATAGAAGGAAATTATGTTTCCAGCTGATTTAATATACTCAGACTCTACCAGATTCTTACCATAACAGGTTGTATTATAGCTAGACTGATTGTCTCCAAATTTACCATTTGCATAAGTTGAATTTGAAGTTACAACTTCTGCCATCAAGTATAAAAACTCAGACATTGCAACGTTATCGCTTCCCATCACAACATAGTTAGGTAAACTATCATGTTGTTCTATGTAATTTTTTACCCTTACTGCTGCATCCAATACCTGTGCATAGGTATATGTTGATAGTGAGGATACCGTTCTTATCTTGGATGAGTTTCTACTTGATAGGTATTTGCTTGTTCCACCATATATTGTCTCAATGGTATTGACTTTGTTTGTTGATAGTGATGATGTGCTGAATGACACTTTTGCCACTCCATCATTTACCGTTACAGTACCTGATGAAACACCATTTAATTTGACAACAAATTTTCCACCGTCAACAGGATTATTATTTTCATCCAAAACCTTAGCGTTTAATGTAAATGTTTTACCTTTTTGAGCAATATATAATGGTTCCAATATAATTTTAGTATTTTTTGTGGTAAACTTGACAACAGATAACGTTGAATATTGTATTGCTTCATAGTTGTTACTTGTTGCCCCGACTTTAGCCATTAAAGTATAATCTTTAAGTTTCCAATTAGGAACGTCGAATGTTAATGACGCTTTACCATTATTTATTTTTGCAGAACCAATTGTTATACCATTTACTTTGAATACTGTTGTAACACCATTTACACTTGAACCATTTGCATATGTGTATGTAGCTGATATGGTTGCAGAGGTATTTGGACTAACTTCAAATGAGTTTAAATTGATGCTTATTTCTTGTTTATCCGATGATCCTGCATATTCTGTATAGGTCATGGATAAAGGTAACACAGTACAATAATTTGGATAATCATTATTATTATACATGTATGCCACCAATCTTGAATAGAAGTATACTAGATCGTTGAATCCAATTGTTCCGGCACTTGAAGTGACTTTAGTTGGATTTTTTCTTGTATTTTCATATTCGTTTATCACTTTTGAAGTTAATGAAGAATATTCATTCTTATATATTCTTGAATCATAACAGTTAGTGTTAGCTGATGAAGCAGCTGTAAATATTGGATTTGCTACAGATGCTTTGGATAATGATGTTTTACTTAACATATATAAAAAGTCTTTCATCTCGACTTTTTCATTACCTAATACCACGTAATTTGGTAATTTGTTATTATTTTCAATATACACCTTAACACTGTTTGCAGCAGCCCCTATCTGTGAAAAAGTATACTTTGTCGTAGTTGTGGATACTTGTAGGGTAGAGGTTGCCTGGCTTGGATTAAAGGATGTTGATCCACCATATTTAATCAGTATTGTATAGTTTTTATTGGTTAAACTTGAGGTATCATATACTAATGATGCCTGGTTGTTTACTAACTTTGCAGTACCGATGGTTAAACCATTTAGTTTAAATACCACACTACCTGCAGTACTTTTACCGTCTGTCGTTAATACTGTAGCGGATATGTTTACCTTATCACCTTTTTTTGCAAACAGGTAATTGGTGGTGCTTACCTTGGTGTCAATCTTTGAACTACTTGTCTTAAGGGTTGATTCTTGTTTATTCAATGAATTGGTTGTTGTGGAATTGTTTACTACATCATTGTCAGCAATTAAATTTGTTTTATTTATAGTGTTTTGACTAACAACTTCTGTAGGGTTAGTGTTTGAATCACCGTTAATGCTTACTGTGCTTTTTTCTATAACATTTGATTCTATTTTTGATTGTTCATTTACTGATACACTTGATGTATCGGCAGTATCATTATTAATTGCATCACTGCTAGCTGCACTAACAGCCATTACACTTATTAATAATACAGACATGAAAACCAAAATCAAATTTCGCTTAATCTTACCGCCTCCATTTAATAAACCAAAATATGAATTATTAATTCGATTGAGTAAGTCATAAATTTTATTAGAATGTCATAAAATAATATAACTTTAATATTCTGATTTTATTTTGATAATCAATTTTTATGAAAAAATTAATAAGCAAGCAAATTAAGAATGTAACATATTCTTAATTCTAACTTTTAATTATCTTTATGTTAATATATAAAAGTATGTATAGTTATTACTATTTAATATTCGAAGTATTACTTTTTTTAAATATGTGAAAGGATTGATTAAGATATGCTTGAAAATTCAATGTAAAAATAGAAAAGTATATAAATAAAAAGATACATAATTTATATTGTACTCTAAAAAGAGTTTTGAATATAGCTCCCTAGGGTAGTGGCAATCCTCCCGGTCTTTGGAACCGGGGACAGCGGTTCGACTCCGCTGGGAGCTATTATACTTTTATTCTAATTTTCAAAAAACTTATTAATAATATTGCATAAATATAACTACTAATTAGTTCTGGAGTAATCTGTTATGCCAAAATATGAAGATCCACTAAAAGATTATTTAGATCAAGATCCTGAAAGAAGAGTTAAATTATTCTACATATACACAAGAATAATGATTATTTCCACATTTCTAATAGCATTCGGAGTTATAATGTTTATATTATTAGAATTCGGAATTATATAACGACTTAATCTGAATCTAAAAAAAACCAACTATTTTTAATTCACATTTTTTTAATTATTTGATTATTTAAAATGTTACTAGACAAGTCCCACATAATTTATTATTGATTAATCAGATGATTTTCATAAAGACTTGACTATAGAATCATAGACTCTTTTTTGAAGCATTTCAGCCTTTATCATAGCATTTTCCAAGATTTGATCAGATGTTAATATTGTACATATAGGATGTGTATTTTTTATTAAATTGTTCACATCAGATACATCATGAATATTGGAAATGTTACTTAAATCATAATATGCATCTTTAAATGAATACGGTATCAATTTAACACTAAAGTTTTTAACATGGGGTATGTTTACTCGAAGATTATTGCAAGAATTAATATGTGCTTCTGCAAGGTTAAATCCAAATGATGTTTCGATATTTTCAAAAGTTCCCTGAATTCTCGGGTTAACTTCAATCACATATACATTATTGTCCTTCATGACAAAGTCAACACCATTACAACCAACGAGATTATACATACGTGAAATCTTAGAAGAGACATTGTTAATCTTTTCACTATAATTAACCAATGGAGTAACATTACCGCAATACAAGAAACTGGTAGCATTTAATCTTTTAGAACCTATAATCTGATCGGATGTTGTAATCATGTCAATATCCCCTTCGGGATAGGATAAAAAGGAACTGCTGATACTGTTACCATCAATATATTCCTGCAATAAGAATGAATCATCAACATATGAATCCTCACCCAGCCAGCTGATATCCACCCCACCGGATCCATAAATAGGTTTGACAATATACCGCTTATCACTGGAATTTGCAATTTCAAGGGCTTCATCCAGGTCATTAAGCTTAAAGGTCTCCGGCATCAGGAAATTCTTATGCAGCCTCTTATAAAGTTTATACTTATTATTAATGGCATCCACATCATAATTACCTATAACCTTAGATTTGGGAAACTTCGTAACATCAACATCACTGGAACATATTATATAATCAACCTCATTAACATAATCCAGTGCAACATCCACAAGAATATCCATATCGAATGCTGAAAAATTATCAGGAACTATCAACTTATCCACATAATCACGTTGATCGATTAGATTAAAAAAACTAGTTGCATATATGGTATAACCCAACTGCTTTAAAGATTTGGATAATGCACGAGTATTGGATCCCACTATTAATATCTTTGTAATAATATACACGACCTGAAATTATAGTTATTATATATTATTAAAATTAGTAAGTCCAGTATATTATATTTTTTCATGAAAAATATTGATTTAAAATGAGAGAAATAATTCCAAAAAAATGATTGAATAAAAAATAAGATACTTAAATAAAAAATAGTTATTATTTGAGAAAGGATATGAAAAAGAATAATCATGGAAAATTCCATGAAATATTCATTCTCTTGAGTCAATGTTACGCTTAATAACTTTAAGCTGTACAAAGCTTTCCCTTTCCATTTCCTCTAAACGCATTTCAATAAATGAAATTGTGTTGTTAATACGAGGAATCATTACATGTTCTAGAGCATTTACTCTTCTTTTAGTTGTTTCAATCTCTTTTGCTAACATGATGATTGTTTTTTCGATTTCACCAAGTTCAATAATGATTTTTATTGACTCTTCGAATTCTTTAGCAGCTATGTCTAAGTTAGCTGAAGTTCCAGCTAAACCGTAACCTCTGCTAATTAAATCATTATGTGTAGCATGACTTTTGACAACAGGGACAGATACACCCATAATACTTCTAGAACTTATGTCTAATTCGATAGATTCTCTAACTGATAAAGCGGCACGTTTTACTGCCATGTCTCCCATGTCTATTTGAGCTTTGTTTAGTTCTGCATAAGCAATAGCTAATTTCTTTTCTACTTCATCTCTAGAACCTTGAACTCTATCCAATATTTCAAAAAACTCCTTAATGAGAGCATCTCTTTTTTCTTTAAGAAGACTATGACCTTTAGTAGACAATTTAGCTCTGTCTTTTAAATTAAGAAGTTCCATACGTGTTGGATTAATTCCATCCAGTTTTTCTCCTGCCATTAACTAGCCTCCTTCACTGACATATTTACCATCAAATTTAAAGAATAATTGAAATTATTCTTCTGAAGTTTCTTCAACTTGAGAATCTTCGGTTGGTAAATATTTTTCAACGTATTCATCTTTTACACGTTTAAGTTCAGTTTTAGGTAAGATAGTAAATAATTTCCAACCTAAATCAAGAGTTTCTTGAATAGACCTGTCTTCATCGAGACTTTGTCTGATGAATTGATCTTCGAATGCATCAGCAAATCTTAAGTATTTAAGATCGGTTTCAGTTAAAGCTTCTTCCCCTACTACAGCTGTTAAATCACGTAAGTCACGACCTTCTGCATATGCAGCATATAATTGGTCTGAAACTCCACTGTGATCTTCACGAGTACGGTCTCCACCTATACCCCCACTCATTAACCTTGATAATGAAGGAAGTACGTTTACAGGTGGGTAGATACCATTTCTGTCTAATTCACGATCTAATACAATCTGACCTTCTGTAATATATCCGGTTAAGTCCGGAATAGGGTGTGTAATATCGTCCTGTGGCATAACTAAGATAGGCATCTGTGTAATGGAACCATCTTTTCCACCGATACGTCCTGCACGTTCGTACATCTGTGATAAGTCAGTGTACATGTAACCAGGATATCCTCTACGTCCTGGTACTTCACTACGTGCTGATGAAATTTCCCTTAATGCTTCACAATAGTTAGTAATATCTGTAAGAATTACTAATACGTGCATACCTTTTTCAAATGCTAAATATTCAGCAGTTGTAAGTGCCATTTTAGGGGTCATGATTCTTTCAATAGCAGGGTCGTCTGCTAAGTTCATGAATACTGTTACTCTTTCAAG
>ODAI011491081.1_pt1 | contig 34991 bp, 34 predicted proteins | sample 1539321 | NCBI WGS metagenome assembly ODAI01 (sample SAMN02144231, study PRJEB22623) | gut metagenome | biome: sheep rumen | host: Ovis aries | place: New Zealand
AAAACAGACATAAAAAACGGCTCCTGATTTATGTCTGTTTTAGGTTTTATCGGTTACAGACATATTTTTCAGGAGAAAACATATGTCTAAATCTTCGAAACAAAGATACAGACATAAAAGTGTCCGCTTCCGATATGTCTATAATGGAGTTTGACGGTATCAGACATAAATTACTCCCTGAAACCATACCAAAGCAAAAGACGGAACCGTTCCTTCCGATTCCGTCTCTTTTCATTTTCCGATGGAAACAGCTTTGTTTTGCTTTTTTCTCGGATTTTTTATATATGTGGTATTGACTCTCACATCGTGTCAGGGTTTATCCTTGATTTGAGCTCAAGGAAAACATCCATGGAGGTAAGTACAAATGCTTAAAATAGGAGATTTTTCAAAACTATCCAGAGTCAGCATCAGAATGCTCCGGCATTACGATGATATCGGTCTTCTGAAGCCCGCCGAAATCGATGAGTTCACGGGATACCGCTATTATCAGGAAGAACAGCTCTTCACCATCGGAAGGATCACTTCCCTAAAGGATATGGGGTTTTCCCTTGCGGAGATCATCCGCATCCTGGAAAACTACGATGATAAAGAAAAGATGGAGAAGTTCCTACTGGAAAGACAGGAGGAACTACAGAAACTTTCGGAAGAGACTTCCTACAAACTGATGCTTCTGGAGTCAGCCCGAGACAGGCTGAGGAAGGAGCAAAAGATGAATTACGATGTAACAGTAAAAACCATTCCAGAAAGATACGCCGCCACCGTGCACACGGTCATTCCCCGCTACGAAGATGAAGGCATGGCCTGGGGCTACATGAGTGAGATCGGACCGTCTCTGGTGCCGGCCGATCCGTGCCTGGCCGCCGCCGAGTTTCTGGACGATGAGCACAAAGAAAAAGATGTGGAGATCGTGGTCTGGATGACCGTCAAAGGCACCTACGAAGATACCGAGCACGTAAAGTTCCAGACACTTCCGGCCGTGAAAGTCGCCAGCTGCATCATGAAGGGCAGCTACGTGCAGATGAATGAAGTCGTACCCACGATCGTGAACTGGATCAAGGCCAATGGCTATGAAGCCAATGGCCCGATGTTCAACATCTATCACGTGGGTCCGGTCCAGACACAGAACCCTGATGAATTCGTCACGGAAGTGTGTTTCCCGGTGAAGTAAAGAAGAATCAGGAGTCCTCCTTCTTTTCCTTCTTCCCGGACGGCGGATCACCCTTTGGCTTTTCTCCGGAAGGCGGAGCATCATGTTCTCCGCCTTCCGGTCCGCCCTTACTTCTGTCAGAAGAAGATTCTGTCACCAGCGTGATCGCCTCACCTGTCGATGCCGTTCCTTCGCTATACGCTACACCGTTTACATAGAGAGTATGGCCATTCAGGTCGATGGCATCCGCATCACAGGTAAGCGAGGTAACATAGGAATCGCCGCTGAGGATCCACTTCGATCCGGACTCGATCTCAACATATACTTTTCCCTCGTTATCCGGGTTGATCGCGCCCTGATAAGTTGAACCGGATGCAAGATACATATTCGCTGCCGAGACACTGTCCACCAGGATGTCTCCATCCTGTTTCTGGTTCTTAAGAATGAGATTGACCTTTCCGCCGTTGGATCCTTCCGATCCCCAGCCGGCTGCGGCCGCACGAAGGAAGACTCCTTCGCTGTCCTGATTGGTGATCTCCACATTCTCAAGTGTGATCGTTGTGACGGTATTATTGACGAAGAAGATATCCCCGTTTTTATTCACCAGCGATCCGTCTTTCATGGAAAAAGAAGCTTCGCCTTCTTTGGCATCACCGGACATGGACTGGTAGATCATGACCGCCTGATACCACGATGATTTGTCGCTGTTCTTGGAGTTGTTATCCGCTACCAGAGTGACATTATTCAGTGTAACGGAGTTTCTTCCTTCTACCACCACTCCCTGAGAAGAAGTGGACTCCATCTGCGCATCGTTGACCGTGATATCTGCTGTCGAGTAGATGACCGGAGATCCTTTTCCATCCGTCGTATAGGATCCGCCGGTAACGGTTACCGTGCCGCCTCCGCGGTCTGACCGGATCGCCGCGGAAGAATTTCCCGTAGTATGGATCGTAAGATTCTCGGCGTTCATCGTGCCGCCTCCGGTCGTCATCAGTCCGCCGGAACAATTCCCGCTTGTGGTGATCTCAGAGTTACTGATATTTACCGTCGTTCCTTCGCCGTAAGAGAATACCGCATTAGCATGTTTTCCATCCGTATTGACTACGATATCAGATAGATCCAGAGTCGCCCCGTTCGTGGCAAATATAGCGGCATTGTCGCCATAGAAATCCGCCTCGTCGCCTTCTTCTGAATCGCCGGTCTTGGTTACGTGGACTTTAGAATAGGAAGCATCTTCACCATCTGCCTCGATGGCATGTTCACCATCTCCGCTATTGGAGATCTCTTCATCTGTGGTAAGACTGCCGGTGCTTTTCGGTGCGGAAGATTCAGACTCTGCATCTTCACTCTCACTTCCGTCCGGCTCGGTTTCTGCGGCCGATGTAGAGGTGGTTGTATCTGTATTCTTTTCGTCCCGGTTCGAGCAGGCCGTCATGGAAATCATCATGGTAGCCGCCATCAAAAGGGACAGGGTATTTATGTGTTTTCGGTTAATCATTATCGTCGTCTCCCTTCTGGTTTATGACACCAGTATAGGAGGCGAACCTTAAACTAACCTCAAACTGTCTTCACTATGAGATTCCCTCTTCCCGGGATCGTAACGGCACCATCGATCGTCTCGCCGGTAACCAGATCGGTCCCGTTCAGTCCAGAAAGAGTTACATCCTGTTCCGTGAGATTCAGATAGAAATCATAGGCCGCATTTTCCCCGATCCGTCTATGCCACTCGATGCCCGACGGAAGCTCCCGCGTCTTGATCCCTGCATCTGAAATCAGCATGTCGAGGAATCCGCAGAGTTCCTCCGGAAGGATCCTTGCCGCCTGATAATAAGCCTTGCCCTGCCCGTTCTTTTTGCACGTGATGGCAGGTGTACCCGCGTAGAAATCATCCTTATATTTTCCGAGCACTTCCGCATCGGCGACACGCAGGATCTCGCAGTAATCTCTTACGGAAAAGCACTTGTCCCCGGTCATGCAGATCGCATTTTTATCTGATGGATAGAGTGTATCGATCTCTTCCGCGATGACACCGAAAAGGTCCTTCAGGCCCGCACCCGGGAAGCCGCCCTCATAGCAGAGAGTGTTCTCATTGACGTAGCCGGTCATGTAGGTGCCGAGAAGGATGCCGCCTTTTTCCACAAAGGCTCTGAGTTTCTCCGCCGTTTCCGGTTTCACAGAGAAGAGCATGGGCGCAAGGATCAGTTTATAGCCTTCAAAATCATCGTTCACGGAGATAACGTCAGCATCGATGCCGCGGCGCATCAGGGCCTCCCAGTATTTCTGGCAAGTCACATCGTACTTTTTGGTCTTGCCGCTGAATCCGCCGGAATAGTCGATCGCCCACCAGTTTTCCCACTCGAAAATAATGGCGGCTTCGCTTCTAGAAGTACTGCCTTCCACCTCCGCAATCTTCTTTAGTGTCTCTCCTGTATGCGCCACTTCGCGGAAGATCCTAGTGTCATTTGTACCTAAGTGGCTGACCACGGCGCCGTGGAACTGTTCCCATGCGCCCCGGGACTGTCTCCACTGGAAATACTGCACCGAGTCCGACCCGCAGGCCACCGCCTGCAGCGAGAACTGCTCGTGGACTTTCGGTCTTTTCAGCTTGTTATATTCCGACCAGTTGACGCTTCCCGGACAGCTCTCCATCAGAAGGAACGGCTTGTCCTTCCTAAGTCCCCGCATGATCGCGTGGTCAAAGGCACCTTCGATCATGGTATCTTCGTAGCTTTCCCAGTCGTTATGCATAAGCGGATAGCTGTCCCAGGAGATCACATCGAGTTCTTTTGCCAGAACACGGTAATCGATGTCGTAGAACCGCTTCATGAGATTGGTCGTGATCGGGACATCTTTCTTCTTCGAGCCCTCCCGGATGGCGCGGATCTCGGCTCTCGTATAGTCCGCGAAGTTCCATGTGGTGAATCGCCGCCAGTCCAGCTTATGTCCCATAATGGCGATCTGCCCGTTGGCATAAGGCGGTTCTACCTCTTCAAAAGCACTGTACCTCGCGCTCCAGAATGTGGCCCACCATTCGTGATTAAGTTTCTCTATATCCCCGTCGTAGCGCTTCCGGAGGAAGTCCTGAAACTTCGCTTTACACAGGTCGCAGAAGCATTCGCCGCCGAATTCATTGGAGATATGCCATGCCAGAAGTCCCGGATGATCGCCGACTTCTTCTGCCAGTTTTCTGTTAATGATGCCTACCTTCTCACGATAGACTTCGGAAGACATGCAGTGGTTGTGGCGAAGGCCATGTCGTCTTCTGATACCCATGTCATCGACGCGCATGACCTCCGGATACTTACTGTCCAGCCACGCCGGGCGCGCGGCAGAAGGCGTTGCCAGGATCGTATAGATCCCGTTTTCATAGAGATGGTCCATGATCTCATGAAGCCACTCCAGATGGAACTCGCCTTCTTTCGGCTCATACATGGCCCAGGAAAACACACCGAGGGTCGCTTCGTTGACTCCGGCCTGCTTCATGTACTTGATGTCTTTTTCCAGGATATCGGGCCGGTCCAGCCATTGATCCGGATTATAATCTCCACCATGAATGATTTTCCCGATTGGCTTTCCAAAAGCATATTCCGACATATCCGCGCCCTCCATTATATGTATCCCCGCGTCCGCTGATCGGTCAGGGGTCATTATTTCCCGAGTTACACCGGCATCTTCTCCATATACACGAACACCAGCTCATCGGTGATCTTTTTCTCGTCGAAGATCTTGTAGCCGAGTTTCTCGTATAGTCTAATATTATCCACACTTCTCGTGCTGGTAAAGAGTTCGTAGCGTGTATCGACATAGTAGCGCTCGATCTCCCGGAGAAGCTTGCTGCCGTAGCCTTTGCCGCGGAAGTCCGGATGCACCATGAGTCTGCCGATATAGGCAGTCTTATCCTTGGCATAGGAGCGGACGGATCCGATGATTCTACCGTCCTCGGAAACCATCTTCAGGACGATGCCGTTTGCAAACTCTTCTTCCAGTTCAGAGAGCGTCTCCTTCAGCGGCGGAATATCCTCATTCCCGAAAAGCGCCGCCTCGCTCTGGTATGCGAGATACTGAAGATCCAGGATCTCTTTCAGATCTTCTTTCTCTGCCCGCACCACATCCGGCCGGATATAATACACCAGGTTGATGCGCACTTCATGGCGCGCGATATCGAAGTTTCCGTAGCAGCAGCTGTCGATACCCATGAGCCGGAAGCCCTGGCTTTTATAGAAAGCGATAGCGTGAAGATTGCAGCTCTGGGTCTCCAGCATAATGGCACGCCGCCCGTCCCGCATGGCCTTTTCCTTCACGAGATTCATCAGTCTCGTGGCGATGCCCTGACGGTGCAGTTCATCCGCCACCCACACTTCGGTGACCAGAAGGCGGTTGCTCCATTCCTCCGGACAGCACTCGATGCAGGCGAGAAGCTTCTTCTTCGGCGCGGGTTTCTCGTCATCTGCCGCACTTTTTTCATCCGAAACATTTGCGCCCTCGCAAGCCTCGACCGGTTCTTCTCCGATGATGCCCCAGGCTTCGGCACCGGGCCAGTAATCCGGATAAAGCCCATCCACGAAATCCGGCTCATGTAATACCGGTTCATCGAATTTCTTCATGACCATATCCACATGGAATGAATCCGCATCCTCACGGATCTCTACGTCGAAGTACCCTTCTGTCGTGTAGCGCATCGGGACCGGCGTTCCTTTCCACTCCTCTTTCGGAAGCGGAACGATCTCATATGTATTCATTTTCTTAACTCCTTTATCTCGGCGCCTCTTTTAGACGCCCATGCCGGACATTTTCAAAAGCTGCAGGAGCCGCCGTCATGACCAGCGGTTAAACTTCACGCGCTCGGAGAAAGCTTTCTTACTCGGCGCATGGAAATCATCCAGTGCTTTTCCCACGGGAAGGATACAGACGACGTCGTACTCTTCCGGCACATGAAGGATCGCACCGATCTTATCGCAGATCCTATCCTCGTCCGTGATATGCCCCTCGTACCAGCAGCTCTGATAGCCCAGTTCCACGATGGCCAGAAGCATATTCTCGATGGCCGCGGAATAATCCTGGATCGCGAAACAGCGGTCGCGGTACGCATTGATCCGGCGCGTCAGGACAACGATCATGGCCGGCGCCGTCTGGGCCACCGGCGGATCCAGCACTCCCTTGATTTGATCCAGCACTTCTTCGTCATCCACGATCACCACATCCGTGGTCTGCTTATTGCACCCGGACGGGGCGTCGATGCCCGCCGAAGCAATCGCTCTGAGGTCCTCTTCCGGCACTTTTTCCTCGGCAAAAGCACCTCTATAGCTGTGTCTTGTGGCGATGGTCCCAAGAGCACTTCTAAGTCCCATGATATAGATCTGGCACGGATTTGCCTCATCCCAGACACTCTCGATGACTTCCATTTCCTTAAAGCCCAGGCTCTTATAGAACGCATTCGTGATGTCATAATCCGCGTACATGCCTTCCTTCACGGTCTTGACCTGGATGAAGGAAAATCCTTCTCTTACCGCATAGTCCTTCGCCGCGGCGAAAAGACGGCGGCCGTAGCCTTTTCTATGGCAGGTCTTAAGAACACCCATCACGGCCAGTTCCATGGTGGCATTGCCCGTCTGCTTCAGGCAGAGGAACCCCACAGGCTTAGCCTCTTCACAGGCCGCCCAGAATGGCCAGTCCACGCATTCACGGATGTATTGCTCTCTACTTTCTTCGACCTCAAACCACTCCGGAAGCGCCTCCAGGATCGCGCGGGTGATCGCCTTTTTCTCATTTGTATCAGTAATAAATCGGATCATCAGAAAACCTCCAATTACGGCATTTGTAACATTATTATTCTGTCTTCAGAAGAGCTCGTCCAGCAGGATAAAGTATCGGATCTTCTCCCAGTCCGGCTCTATTCCCAGCTCCTCGAAAAGCACTTCCGGCCGGATGTCCGGATAGACCTTCCCGCCCCACATTCCGTCGGCGTTATGCTTTAAGCTCCGGTAGCAAAGCGCGATGTCCATCCACTTATCGCCGGCTCCGGTGTTTCCAAGGTCGATGAGTCCGCTGAGTTTTCCGTCCTTGATAAAAACATTCGGCAGGCAGAAATCTCCGTGCGACAATACCGGCTCATAGGAAGGCTTGTTCTCCTTAAGCCAGGAAAGAAGCTCCTCCGCATCTTTAAATCCACCTTCACCGAAGGTCTCCGGTTCCGTATCGCTCAGATCCACCAGATCGTTTCGCACCCGATACTCCGCCTCTGCAAGAACGGTATCGATGTCCGTCTTTCTCGGACAGTCGGAGATATCGATGCTCCAGAGACGCTTCAGTGCATCGGAAAGGACCGGGATCATCTCTTTCGGATGCTCCATATAGTATGGATCGCAGGCCACGGCGCCCTCGATTCTACTCATAAGAAGATATCTGTATTTCTCATCTTTCTCGTAGGCCAGGACCTCCGGAACAGGAAGCTTTCCTTTAAGCCAGCGCATCACCTCGACGGTCTTATCCTGATCCTCCCAAAACGCCGCTTCTCTCGCGCCGGCCGGATCTGCGTCCGGGCTGTTCTCCGGGCCGCTTTCCGGGCTGTTCTCCGAGCCGCTTTCCGGGCTGTTCTCCAGAATCCGCGGTTCGCACTTCAGAACGAATTCATCAAAGAGAAATATCTTCGATCCGGACTTGCCCAGATCGTCGATCCGGAAATCTTTGCCGGATACTTTCTCCCGGATGCTCTCCGGAAGCTCCGAAAGAAGGATCTCCTGGAGCGCTGTGTATTCGCGATAATACATACCTCTACGCATCTCGTCCGTGCCGTCATAGTCCGCATGAGTAGAAAAGATCGAAAGGATCTCTCCAAGAGAAATCCACCTGGGCTCCATGCCGGCTTCGATCTCCCGATCGGTCAGATGACGCGCGGTCTCGCCGACAACTTCCGCCAGGAAGTACTTGTTCAGCCACTTACAGTCTTCGTAGTATTCGTCGATCTGAAGCACACAGGGAGAGGATCGGATCACGACGCCGCACTCCTCGGCCACTTCCCGAATCACACACTCTTCATCTGTCTCATTTTCCTCGAGACCGCCACCCGGAAGCATCCACTGATCGTTCTTCGTCTCATAGGACATCAGGATCTTCCCGTCCCTGATGATCACGGCACGGCAGCCTGTCCGGCACTTCGTCCAGTTACCGAAATAGTTGTCTCCAATTATGTCTAGTATCTTCATGTTTTCCTATTCTTTCCATTCTCAGCCTTCATGATGCGAAACAGTGCTTTTGCATCAAAAATCTCAGTTGAGAAACTCCGGCGGATCGAAGACGAATCCGTGATCCAGAAGCTTCTGAAGCAGGGTCTTATAGTACTCCGGCACCAGTTCCTCCGTCTCGTCATGCGCGTGGATCAAAAGAAGATGGCTTCCGTCCTCGTCAGTCAGAAGCGACTTTCCAAGCTCCGGATTGACCTCCTCCATGCGGGCCAGAATATTCTCCATCGTGACACCGCTGCCCGGACGGATCTCGTACTCAGCGAAATCGAATGTCCAGAAAGTATCGATATCTTTATCCAGTCCCATCTCTTTCCAGATCGCATACGGGATCTGGGTATCCTTTACTTTATTGAACCCATGCTCCTGAAGGTAGGCCTGCAGGGCATCCTTATTCTCGCCGCCTTTATCACCATATGGGAAACGGAACGGGCGGTATTTCCGCTCCACGCCGGCGTCCTTGTAGAGCTTATCCAGGAGCTTCTCCGTCTTCTCGATCTCGGCGATTCCTTCTTCGAGCGTCAGCTTCGAGAAGAAAGGATGTGTGAAGCTGTGGTTACCGACGATCGCGCCTTTCTGCAGCGCATAGACGGCATTGTCGTAATGCTCCAGGACCCGCTCGCCCCAGGCGAACATCAGGACCGGGATCTTCTTCTCACAAAGATAATCCACGATTGCGCGAGTATTATTGGAAGCGATATCATCCATCGTCAGAACAGCATGTTTCATATCCGGTACATCCTTTCAAGCATAAGCCACAGTATAGGAAAATAGTACCAAACCACATGCGAAAAGAACAGAGCCCGGAAGTATAACGGGGTCCCTCCGAAGAGAAGATCCGACCTAAGAAAGAGAAGATCCGAAGATACAAGAACTTCTACAAAAGCACTGTCACCTTTGTTTTTAGAGAAGAGTCAGGAGAAGCGACATCACGGGGATCGTGAAGATGCAAAGGAGCGTGGAGAGAAGGATGCAGTTCGCGCTCATTTTCTGCTCTTTCCCATGAATCTCGGCCATGTTCAGGATGACGGACGCGCAGGGTACGGAGCCCAGGATAAAAAGGCTCGCCTTAAAGGCATACGGCACCGGAAGGACGAATGCGACCGCAAAAGAGAGGAGCGGGAATATAAGAAGTTTTCCAGCGCAGATCATGTACACGAACGGCTCGGAAAAGAGCTCCCTTATATTGATCGTCGACAGGCGGATGCCGAGGATCAGCATGCATACCGGAGTCGTCATCTTCCCGAGAAGAATGATCCCGTCACTGACTTTCCCCGGGAAATACTTCTGCACGCCGGCGATGTAAAGAAGGATCCCGGCAACCAGCGAGAGTACGGCCGGGTTGATGACCGCCGAACGGATCGAGATGTATTTTTTGTCCAGCGTCAGGCAGTATACCGCCGCCGTAAAGACCAGGATATTCATGGAGATCACATAGACCGACGAATAGCAGGCGACCTCCGGATGATCCGGAAGCAGCGCCTGGATAAGAGGCATACCGAAGAAACCGCAGTTACCAAGTGCAGAGCCGATGGCCAGCATCCTGTATTTGTTGATGTGGAATTTCTTCCGGAGGATAGAATACAGCGTCAGGAGAAATGCGACCTCGACCGCAAATGAGACGAGGAAGAAAAGTCCCATATCCCGAAGCGCTGTCCAGGAGAACTCCATGGAGAAGAAGGAAGAGATGATCATGCACGGCGAAAGCACGTAGATCAGCACCGACGACATCGTCGAAAGATGATCCGCCACGGCTTTCTTCGCCTTCCCGAGAAGATACCCCGGGAACATATACATCAGCGCGACAAATACGCTTATAAATGCGACTTTAAATGCAACCATACATTCCTCATCTAGTCTGTCTTACCATTCAGCGCCCAGCTCAATGAATGCGGTACTCCACGTGGCCCGCGGATCGCGTTCACGCCGTACTCGTCCTTGAGGACACGGAAGGGGAACTCGTCTCCCGTATATTTCTTCTGAAGCCGGATCTTCATCAAGGCCCGGATCGTCAGATTCTTATCCTGATAGTCGTACGGTATATCGGTCTGCGTGACACGGCATCGGAACAGTACCGCAGAGACCGGCGCGCCGACATACAAATATACCGTATCTCCGACCTGAATGCCAGCCCCCTGTTTCCATTCGATCTCTTTTTTGTTGTCGAAAGCGTGCAGAATGTCGTAATATGCGGGATTTGCCGGGACGAGCCATTCTTTCGCCGGGCGCTCTTTGATTTTTCTATGGCGGGACGATGTCGTCTGGAAACTGATATCCAGAAGCAGCCTGATCTGCTTCTCCGGGACCGTGCCATCCAGAAGTACCGTGATCCAATGTGCCTTATTCATGTGGTATCCCGGCAGGATCCCTTCGTCCTGCAGTATCACATCCCGATAGACCGGATCGTCGATCTTGAGGTTGATCACGTCGACCTTGCCCTCTCCGGAAAGAGCCAGCACATCTCTTCGCACCTCCATGGTCAGTGCGAACCACTTGTGATTGTCCAGATGCCGGAAGACGGAGAACTCCGGATATTTCTCCCAGGGATGCTCCTCTTCTACGCCATATTGAGATTCAATATAATCGGTGATGCGGCTTTTTAGTTTCATCTATTCTCCTCTCTCCTCTTTCAGGATCGAGTACCAGCTGGCATCGCAGATACCCGTGTTGTTTCTGTCCGAGAGGCGCAGCGTCCCCTCGAACTTTAATCCGCAGTGCGTCATGACCATACCCGAGTGCGGGTTTTTCGGATCGTGGTAACTGCAGATTCTGTTTGCCTTTACCTCTTCAAAGAAAAAGTCCACGAGCGCCTGCAGTGCTTCCGACATGATCCCCTGATGCCAGAAGGCTCTTCCCAGGCAGTATCCGACCTGGATCGATTCCGTGCTGTCATTGACCAGTCCGTGGATCGTGCCGATGGCTTCGTCTCCGTTCTCCTTCAGGGTGATCGCCCAGTGATAGTAATCGTTTTTTTCATATTCCGGGAGCCACATACCGAGCACATACTTGGTGGTATCCACACTCTCGTGCGTCGGCCATGTCAGAAACTTCGTCACTTCCGGATCGGATGCCCAGTTCCTAAACATCGCTTCCGCATCCTCCATCGTTAGTCTTCGCAGGATCAGACGGTCTGTTTCTAAGGTCTTCGTTCCGCAGTGGATCATAGTCTCTTCCTCCCTCATAAATGATTTCTTTAGTATAGCATCCGTCCAAATGATCAACAATAAACCTCTCTTATACAAAGAAATCTTACTTTGTTGTACAATAGGTGTGGTGTGAAAACGCAAAAGGCACCGTAAAAGTGCTTTTGCAGGCGAAAAAATCGAGAGGTTATATCGGATATGTACTACAAAATTGGGGAAAGGCTCGAAGAAGTCAAACCGAAGAGTTTTGAGAATCTGGGGTATCAGTATGTTGCTGTGATCAGCTCTCAGGAGTGGGTCAAATCCAATAAGAATTTCGGGATGGGGATCGAGTGGGACATCAATCTCGAAGAGATCACCGATACCCATGCGGAAGTCAATATCGATTCCCTGACCGGTACATTCTCGATACCCAGCAGGAAGAACACCTCCGGACCCAAGCACAACTTCGCCTTCGCACTGGATGAGAAGGGCATCGTCTTTGTCGATGACGAGGGCTTCGCCGGAAAGATCGTCGAGAAGATCGCACAGACGAAGAAGTACATCAATCCCTGCCTCGAGAGATTCCTCTATGATTTTCTTGAGAGCATCATCCACAGAGACTATAAGATCATCGAGAGATACGACGCCAGACTCGACGAGATCGAGAAGGACGTGTTAAGTGAGGAATCCTCCGGCTCCATCCAGGAACTGACCGATATCCGGTCCGAGCTTCGTGACCTGAGGATCCACTACGCACAGCTCATGGATCTGAGCCAGGAGCTGGAAGAAAACGAGAACGAATTCTTCAAAGAGGATAACGAGAGATACTTCCATCTCGTGTTCCAGAGAGTGCAGACGCTCCACGAGATGACATCTTCGCTTGCCGACTATACTTCGCACATCCGTGATCTGAACCAGACACAGATCGATATCAAGCAGAATAAGATCATGACGATCCTTACCGTTGTGACGAGCATTTTCATGCCGCTGACGCTGATCACCGGATGGTATGGCATGAACTTCGTCCATATGCCCGAGCTAAAAGAACCCGCGGCTTATCCGATCGTCATCACCGTATGCATCCTGATCGTGATCGGATGCCTCGTCTTTTTCAAGCGGAAAAAGTGGCTGTGACGAAAGGACGCTTCGCGGGTCCTCCAAAATACTATTTCAATTCTTAGACTCAGGCTGTTTTCCTAAGATCCTTCCCTAAGCGGTCAGAGAAGCGGTGTCTCGTTGTACTGCTTTCTGTCGCTCTTCTTTACACGGACAAACATGTTGTGCAGAAGATTTACACTTGTGAGGATCATCTCGCCCTGATTGAGCTTTCTGATGTGCTTGAGAGAGTAATCGTCCAGATGGCTCTGTACCGTCTTGATCTCGTCGTTTTCCATGAGACGGTGGATCAGCATCGTACCAACCTGACCGAAGAGTACCGGAGAGACGTCCTTCGGGTTCTGTGTTGTCAGGTAAAGGAAGATACCCTTTCTTCTACCTTCTCTTGCGATCAGAGTCAGGCCGCCGTAGAAGTCCTTGTCGGAATATCTGGACTTGGAATATCTGTGAACCTCATCGATGAAGAATACGAACGGGCAGATACCATCAAGGGACATAATGAAGTTACTTACCAGGTCAACGACCATGCCGCCGATACCTTCTGCAGCACCGAGTGCGGAGGTGTCGATATAGAGGCTCACGCCCGGCTGATAGACGAACTCTTCGATCGTATCGAGGAGGTTATACATCTCCGGATCATCCGAGAAGAATGTCAGGAAGCGGGTGTTCGTCATCTGATACTGGATCTTCTGAACGAGGGAAGCATTTGCATTCGCCTTCAGAACGTCGTAACGGTATCTGAAGTTGTAGTCGTTATCTCTGTCCGGCTCACAGACGGATTCCGCCTGGATCTGCTCCGGGAGAAGCTCGATGTTAAATTCGATATCCTCATTGGTAACGGAAGCGAGATTCTCCTGGACCTCATCGATATTCGCACCGACTTTGTAGTAGTAGGAATCGTCGCCGATCTTCTTCATGAAACGAAGAGAGGTGATCGCCTGAGAGAGCACCGCGCCCTGGCTGCTGTTCTCCGCCTCGAAAAGTTTCTCCCACTGATCCATGGTGAGCTTACCGGGAGAGATCGTCGTATCGACACCCAGCGTCAGCTTCGTGACCTCATCGTCTGTAAAAGCATCTCTATACTCACCGGTCGGATCGATGATCAGTGTTTTACGGCCGGTAGTTACCAGCTTGTCAAGGATAGCGAGCGCTGTGGTGGACTTACCACTGTTTGTCGCTCCGATGCACATGAGGTGGCGGTTAAAGAGCGTGCTGGGCTTGAGGGTAACGCCTGCGCCCAGTCTGTTCATATAAGAACCGAAAGCCGGAAGCGGCTCGTCCGAATCGTGGTTCAGTTCGAGCGAGTGCATGAACAGCTCATATACTTCATCGGTTGCCAGATACACATTGTCGGTGATGCCGAGTGTCTTAAAGCCGGCAAGATGGAATCTGTCGGAATCATTTGGCATAAAAGCGATCGTGTCAATGCAGATCTCGTGATATGCTTTCTTATTCTCTTCTTCGTCGAAGCTCTTCTTTGAAGTTTTATTCTCATAAACTTCTCCGAGGAACAGGCCCTCCGTCGAGTCAACTACGACGAAATAGCTGATGGTGTTCGGAAGAAACGAGCTCTTGAACTTGCTTCTATCGTTCATCGCGGCGAGGTTCTCGACCAGCGCAATGGAATTGCTTCTGTAAACCTGAGTAACTTTACCCAGATAGTATTCTTTCAGATCATAGCCTTCAAAAAGAGATTTAAGTGTCATTCATATCCTCCCGCGAATTCTGATTTCTCCCGGTCCGCATAGAACCTGATTATATTATAGGTTGCCGGGGCATGTATTTGGTAACCATTGTGTAAAGGAATCAGAAATTCATTATTCACTAACTATAACACATATCACCCTATTTGAATATCAAACTGTTGGCATGATACATTCATTTTTTGTCATAAATCCAGCGCCGCGATCTCTCTTGTCGGCCAGAAAGCGCATAGATGCAGCCTCGTGATCCTTCCGGTCATCGGCTGGAAACACTTTACAAAAGTCGGAAGCGCGGCATGCACGACCTCCGGATCATCGATCAGGATCGTGGTATGCGGGGTAAATCCATACTGCTGCGGCACACCCATCTGACAGGCTTCCTGAAGTTTATCCAGTTCCGGATTTCTATCCGGCGCCGCGAAAAGCACTTGCCCTCCGGCGAACATGCCGATATGGCTCAGGTCTACTTCCACCTGCGAGAATTCTGCCGCCACTTTTTTGACGTTCGCGAGGACCTCTTCTTCCATCTCCAGAGGATATGTCGCCAGGCTGATGTGATAAGGAAGATCCGGCGTCTGCGTTCCGGTAAAGCCCGCTTTCTTGATCTCGGCATACCACTCCGACATATTCTTCTGGACACCCTCATCCAGATCCGCCATCAGACACAGAAAACTCTCCGCCATTTTTACTTCCTCCATTCACATTCGTTTTTACACTTTTGATATTTAGTATAGAACTTCTCTTATCTTCTGCCATTGTCCTGACAGTTTATATAATGCTCACCAGGAAAGTCAGCCAGTGCTTTTCCATACAACGTATGATTTCACATGTCTTTTTCATAGCTCACTTCTCGTATACTCTTGCCGCCAATCGAATCATCCCGGACCTCGGATGCCAATTGAAATCCCATTCTTTCATAGAAATCTCTGGCATTCGTATTCTCTTCCAGCACCCAAAGCATTACTTTCTTATATCCCATTTGCTTGAGCTCGGCTAACGCTTTTTCCATCAACTGTCTTCCGTAACCGCGCCCCACATATTCCGGCAAAAGATAGATGGATATCACTTCACCATAACCCGGGAACGTATCAAATCTCGATTCGCAAAAACTGCTGGTTCCGACGATCTTTCCATCTTCAACACAAACAAGTGAATGCCAACTAGGATTATCCACCTTCGCCGCCCATCTTCCGGATGGAATACTATCCAGATAATCCTGCGGAATGATTCCTTTATATGCAGACTTCCAGCTCTGTTCATAAACATTGCTGATCTCCAGTCTATCATCTGTCTCATCAATATACCGTACAATACTCACGCCGCACCTCCATCCATAACATAGTGCTATACTTGCTCTCCAATTGCAATGAGATATGCACAAACAGGGGGGTGACTGAAGATGCAAAATCTGCCCCAAGTTGGGGCAGATTTGTGATATAGTCAATTTTCCACCAAGTTGGTGGAATTTTCGTTAAATGGCTTTTCCCTTCCGTTGTTCAAGGGGCTGTCTCAAAACAAATGAGATGGGGCCTTTCCTCAGCACTTCATATTCTGGTCACTGTAATGGTCACTGTAGAAACGTTTTACATGGACCACTACTTGGAATAATGGCAAAAGTCTATGTAATGGTCACTGTTGAAACGTTTTACATGGACCACTACAGTGACCAAGGAGAGCACCTCTTTTTTTTTGAGGCACCTCCTGACAATGACTGTTTTCCCTACACAGATGGGCGTTTCAAGCTGGAGAAGATCATGAGATTTCTAAAATAAGCCTGCTGCCCTGATCGCCCCAGACGCGTGGATCCGGACAACGCGGTTTTCATCTGTCTCAGAAAGCTTCTGCAGTTCAGGAAGGTACGGCCGCACAAACTCCGGTCTTCTTTTCCCGAGGACACGGAAGATCTCCGGCGCTTCCATCCTGACTTTGTCATCCACATCTTTTAGTAGGTTCGCAAATACCGGCATATGCTCCGCATAGATATTCGGCGTGTTCGTCGCAATGTTTTCGGCTGCCCAGATAAAACTGAGCCGGACCTTCGGATCCTCATCTGAAGCAAACCGAAACAGTTCTTCCCAGTACATCTCGATATTGGAAAAGCACCCGCGCCCGATCCTTCCGAGTGCATTTACAGCACGCTCCCGAAGCAGCGGTTCAGTGCTTTTGCAAAAGGAATAGATCGATGGGACTACGTCCTGGATCAGATGGGGATACACAAGCCCGATCTCCCCGAGCATCCAGATCGCTTTTGCTTTTATCTTCGTGGATTCATGAGTAAGAAGTGTGGAAAGATAGGGTACACTCTCCGGCCAATTTTCCTTCTCTTTTGTAAGTTTTCCGAGCTCTTTGTAAAGCTCTGATTCAGTCAAGTCCGTTCTCCTTTTCGAAGAGACATTCGACTTCCGATCCGAACTTACAGCTGTCGTAATGTCTCTTTTTCCATTTCGATGATATGGATCATGCGGTCGATGGCGCAGATGCCCGAATACGGGATCTTATGCGCCAGCATCTGCTCTTTATTCGCTTTCGTCCCGGCTTCGTATTCGTCCAGGAGCGCCTGTCTCTTCTTCTTCTCGGCTTCCAGTTCTTTCTTAGTAAGCACATCCGAGAAGATCACGGCCAGGCAGAACCAGACGGAATCATAATCGACCCTCTCAAATAGATCGCAAATCGTCTTCTTCAGTTCTTTTCGACCGGCATCGGTAATGCAGTACACTGCCTTGTTTTCGGCCTCACCCGTATCTTCGATCAAGCCTTTTTTCTGAAGCCGGAGGCAGGTCTCATAGAGCGTCGTCGCGCCGATGGGAAGCCAGTATTTCATGTTCATCTGATCGATGACCTTCAGCATGTCATACGCATTTTTCTCGCCCTTGGTCAGGATCCCCATGATCACTATGGATGTTTTCGACAGCATTTCTCTTACTCCTTCTTCTCCGGTACAGTAGCCATATCACGATCAGAAGCCAGATGATCATCGCGAACACGAATGACTCCACATTCTTGATTTCACTTCCTGCTTCCGAAGATATTATAACATCCCACAGCGCCCCCACTCCCCAGAAAAACGGGAAAATGATCAGCATATTCCGGGTGATATAGAAGACGGCACAGTACATCAGTCCGACCAGGAACAGGTGCAGGAACTCCGGCTGGAATCCGGCATGGTGAAAGGAATAGAAAACGCTGGTCACAAGGATCGCCGGGATGATGCCGAATGCTTTCTCGAAACTCATGCGAAGAAAACCGTAGATAAACAGCATCTCGAAGATGCCGGCAGTGAGTATATATGCCGCCGCATACAGATTTTCCTTTTGCAAAAGCACTGTTCCTTCGGGGATCCCATCTCCCATGAATATGGCCAGAAGCCCCGCAGCAAGAAGGATATCCAGAACAAGACTCAGTTTGATCTTCCGCTTCGAAAAGCCGATATCCGAGAGGACCTCTTTCCCCTTTTTATCCACATACATCAATACGAAAACCACGCCCAGGCCGAAGATCATGACCACATCCCGAAGGAGAAAAGACACGATCGCATCCCCCATCGAATCTCCCGAAAAGGGCAGCATCAGAAGACTCAGACCGATCATCAGAAGCCCTGCAGCAACGGCCATCCAAGTATCCCGTGTCACTTTCATCTTAAATAGTTCTTTCACGAAAACAATCACCTCATATCAGGAAAATCACTTGCACATACATTTACTACGTATGCGTAGTATCGTGAGAGAATAATACCACGTATACGTAGTAATGTAAATACCCATTTTGAGATGATTTCTAAAACGGCTTAGCTGACCAGACCGCCGTGAAACACGCATTCATAGACTTTCGTGTCGTTGAGATAAATCTCTTCATAGCCCTGAAACCAGGTAAAATCACCGGTGATTTTGCAGCGGTATGTGTACTCTCCTGACTGGAAGATCTCCGGCCCGCGATAGGGCATATTTTTGTCCGCCGCACGCAGTGCTTCTTTTAGGAAGTTTCCGCTGAATCCGTCGCCGAGGACTCTCCCCATATAGTTCATCGCATAAACCGTGGCGCTGTCTTTCCAGATAGCTTCCTCGCCTGCGAATTTCTCGCCGCCAACATATGTGTCGTGGTACATATACCGCCCGTTCTCATACCGGAAATCGTGGGATGCCGGTCTTGATGCATCTGTCTCATTCATAAAAGCCGCATAGGTATTGACGTTCGCTTCGAGCCGGAAGGAGATCAGTTCATCGAGATCCGGATCGTCATAAGACTTGATATTCATGGCGCAGTCCTGATCCTTCACCAGATAATCCACGCTGACATTCATCAGCTCGCTGATCTGGATCAGATTGGCGATATCCGGGTACACCTGCCCCGACTCCCATTTCGCCACAGCCTGCCTCGACACGCCCAGCTTCTCGCTCAGCGCCTCCTGCGTATATCCCTTGTTCTTTCTCAATATCTGAAGTTTCTCGGAAAAGATCATGTCTTTCACCTCCGAAAACAATATATACGACCGATTCTTCTGCTTCCACCAATCGGCAGTTGCGATTCTGCTACTTTCATTATACAGAAAAGAGGAACGCTAAGATATCCGCGTTCCTTCATGGTATAATAAATCTGTACATGATTTTTCCCGGAACCGGAAATGAGTTTTTCTGTTCCATTGTCACCGCTGAGAAGAACGAATCAGAAGGGTACATGTCATGAAGAAAAAGATAGCATTGTTTACTACAGGATGGGGCGCGGAGATCCTGAGCCAGTTTCTCAGGGGAATGCAGCTTGCCCTGAAAGAAAGTGAAGCAGATATCTTTTTGTTTCTCTGTTATTCCACGTATAACGATACGCCTGCTGTAAAGCAAGGTGAGACGAACATATATAATCTTCCGGATCTTCATGATTTTGACGGTGCCGTTATTTTTTCAAGTGGTCTGGATGACAAAGAGAAGATAGCTAACATCGTGTCCAGAAGTAATGAAGCCGGTATCCCTATGATCATTCAGGGAAATGAAATAGAAGGCGTCAGCTATATCGGCTCCGATAACTATCAGGCTTCAAAGGATATGTGTGCGCATTTACTGAAGGAACATGGCGTAAAGAACATTATTTTCTTCGCCGGTACCAGGGAATCTTATGACTCCGAACTGAGATTAAATGCAGTTCGCGATTGTCTGCGCGAAAATCACTGTGAAGAGTACCTGAAAGAAGTCTATTACACGAACTGGGAAAACGCGGAAGCAGAAAACTACATTAATAAGCTTCGTATGTCAGGTGAAGAATTACCGGATGCATTTATATGTGCCAATGACGGTCTGGCAATGGCCACCTGTGTGGCTCTTTTCAACAACGGATATGACGTGCCCCGTGACGTACTGGTCACCGGTTTTGACTACATAGAAGACAGTAAGATCTTTGATCCATCCATCGCTTCGGTGGATCAGTGCTTTACCGAAATGGGCGAGGCGACCGTTAGGTTATGGAGAAAACTCCTCGACGGAGCCGAGCGTGGAATCAGTGACGTGATCCCGTGTAAGTTTGTTCCCGGAGACAGCTGCGGCTGCCATGACTTCAGAGACAGCGACCGCTTAAGAAGGCAAAGAGGACGTGAAGCGTTTTCTCACCGCTCCGAGACCACTTACTTCAACCGCAAACTGGACATCATTGACTCGACCATTCTTTCATGCCTTACCTATCTGGAACTGAAGGACAATCTCAACCGTCTGCTTACCAACGACCATGTTTTTGAAGGTGATTCCTTCCATGTACTTCTCGAGCCGAATTTCGGATTATCCATCTACGATTCGAATATAAAGATGCAGACAGACAGATACAGTAAAAACGTAGAGGTGCTCTATTCCACGGAAGATGGCAGGGTCTTTAAAGAGGAGGTCTTCCCTTCCCATGATCTGGTTCCCGGACGTGATCCCTCAGGATCGAATCATCTTTATATCATGCTTCCTCTTCATGATGAAGACTCTGCTTATGGATACCTGGTCTTCAGAGACTGTATCGATAAACTGATGAATCACTTCCTGCATACATACTATACCCGCATGAGTCTGGCATTCGAAAAGTTCCGTCATGCGCTGACTCTGGATCACATCAATAAGCGTCTTCTTGATCTGATGGGCAGAGATCCTCTGACTCATGTAAATAACCGCATGGCTTTCGAAGATAAAGAAAAGTATCTCCAGTCACAGATCAATTCCAATCCGGATGTGAAGTTTGCGATCGCTATGTTTGATGTAAACAATCTGAAGATGGTCAATGACTCCCAGGGACATGAAGCCGGAGATGAATATCTGTTACGGGCCTGCCACCTGATCTGCAATGTGTATAAGCACAGTCCTGTTTACCGCATAGGTGGAGATGAATTCGTTGCGGTACTTACCGGTGAAGATTACGAGAAGCGCGACGAGCGTCTGATCGCGATCAACGAGATGATGAGTCCTTATTCCGAGACCCTTCCATTACCATCGGATTATGTATCTATCGCTTGCGGCATGGCTGCATATGATAGTAATTCGGATATATCTGCAGCAGATGTTTTCAAGCGTGCAGATGAAGCGATGTATAAGGATAAGGCCGAAAAGAAAAGCTGACGTTTATTCCGGGATTCCACTTCGCTTTTTGCTCCTAGCCAATACCGATGCCGAGAATATTCTTCTCCATGCTTTCCAGAAGATCGTGGGAACCATCTTCGATATGCGAAAGATAGGTCACGATAACACCTTTCTTCGGCAGGACATAGCATTTCTGCTTCCACTTGCCGTTAATGCTGAAGCCGTCTCTGTATTTCCAGATAAAGAAGCCATAACCGCCTTCTCTGTTCATCTGCTGCACGGATGTGGCCATCTCCACATATTCTTCGGAAAGGATACGGACTCCGTTATACACACCCCCGTTATAAAGAAGCAGCCCGAATTTACTTACGTCATGAACGGAAAGGCGCATCTTTGACGCGCCGTAGAAATACCCCTCCGGAGATCTTCCGTACTCAAAGGATGTGATCTCCAGCGGCGCGAAGATCCTTTCCTCTATAAAAGCACCTAGGTCGCTGCCGAGCGCCTCTGTCAGCGCCACACCAATCAGGTACGCCGAGATATTACTATAGTTGAATTCAATCTTTTCCGGATCTTCGATCTCACATGCCAGCGAAAAGTCCAGCCAGTTTTCCCCTTCCGGCCGGAAAGGAAGATCAGAAACCGACATGGTCAGAAGACGGCGGAGGCTGATCTTCTCCCAGCGTGCTTTCTGCTCTTTTGAAAGAGACAAGTGCTTTTCGCTCGGAAGATATTCCAGGATCGATCGGTCGAGATCGATGCGTCCCTCGTCGTAGAGGGTACCGACAGCGACGGACAGCACCGTCTTCGTCGCCGAGTAGATCTCGTGAAGACCCGTCGTATCCCCGAAACTGTGCGTCAGCTCGCCGTTTTCATACACTTCCGTGCCGAATACATTCCAATTATTGTCCTGAATATCTTTTACGAACTGATCGAAATTCATCTTCTTTTTGCTCCTCGAAAAGCACTTTTTTCCTGCAATTATTCTACACTATGAAAGGCAGTTCTTTCTCATCCATTCCGCCACTCCATCTTCGTCATTGGAAGCAGTGATCTCATCAGCGACATCAAGAACTTCCGGGATCGCATTTGCCACGGCAACACCTTTCCCGCACATCGTCAGCATATCGATATCGTTCTTATCGTCTCCGAAAGCCACGATATCCGAAATCGCGATCCCGCTTCTTTCGGACAATGCTTCGATCGCCTGGATCTTTCCGGATCCTTCCGGCAGGAAGGCATACATATTCTCCCCGCGATAGCACTGCAATTTACATCCTATTTCATCTGCGATCTCCTGCGCCATCTGTTCATCTGAAAGAATGGCGGCGATCTTATTGGCACCGACTTCCAGGTCCCGCGAATAATCGTTATAGACCGCCTTATGAAGCCGCTCCGATTCCGCGATATGCTTACTGTTCCAGAAGACTGTTTTCCCATGCGCCACGGAGATTTCCGTTCCCGGCATCCGTGCCTTCACACTTCGCACGATCCGGTTCGTATCCCCGATCGAGAAGGTCTTCGAATAGATGCACCTATCTTCCGCATGGATCAGCGTACCATCCGTGGTGATCTCATAATCCGGTTTCAGAAGATGGATATACCGCTCCGCACCGATCCAGTATCTCGCTGTCGCGATCGCCAGTTTGATGCCCTTACTTCTGCACGCAGCAATCACTTCCAAAGACGCCTCGGATATGCTCCCATCCTGCCTCAGAAGTGTATGATCCAGATCTGTTAAAACCATTCTCACCATGTTTCGTATCCTGCTCCTGCCAATACAATTTTAGGGAACTTCTCTTGCCTATTCTTTCTCAAAAGTTCCCTAAACCTTTCCTGCGATATAGGACATATCGTTGATGTGCCGCACGCGGTGTTTCCCGTCATCGCCGATGATCATGTGGGAAACGCCTCCGGCCGGCCCGTGGATATCGACATCATAATAGGCTTCCACCGGAAGGCCCAGATACATAAGATTCCATAGACTCAGAAGATCACCATGGGACACGATGATGATCGTCTCCTCATCACTTTCCATCACTTCTTCGTAGAAAGGACGAAGGCGGTTCCAGCATGCCCTGCGGCTCTCTCCGTCTGAGAACAGACAGTCGTCGACGGTGTTCTCCGGTGTCTCGAAATTTTCACGGAGCCACTGCACGGATTTCCCGCAGCATTTCCCCAGGTTTCTCTCGCGAAGTTCTTTTCGAAGGATCGCTTCCACACCAAGAGATTTCGAGATCTCTTCCGCCGTCTGTGCCGCACGCTTGAGATCCGAAGAATACATCACGAATTTCTTTCCCTGAAGTTCTTCTTTCAGTTTCTTTCCGATATTCTCTGCCTGCTTGCGCCCGAGCTCCGTCAGATCCCAGTCCGTCCAGGAGCCGACCATCCCGTTCGTGTGATGAACCGACTGCGTATGCTGTACTGTAATGATATGTTTCATGGCCTGCCCCTCCGCTTCGAACCGCTTCATGTTCCGCCACTCAGGAAAGATCCTGATCGTGTGATTTATTCCTTGCTTTTGATTATACAGAAAAGATCCGCCCCTTCACAGAAATTACACTACAGGTTCAAAAGATTTTCCTCTTTTTCCATTTACGGACCACACCTGCATATGCCGCCCCTTTTTTCATCACAAAGGGTCGGATGCCGAGGCGGAAGATGATGCCGTGGCAAAAGCACTGGACCGGATGTTTTTTCTTTCCTTGTAACTCCCGGATCAGCCGCACGGAAGCTCTTCGGGTTCTCTTTACCACATGCTTTTCCATAGATGAAGTCTTTCATGAACCCGGAGACATTACTCGCATATCTGAAACGGTTAGCCTGAAGCATTTCATATCCCTGATTCACTTTTTCATCCGACAGTTAGGTATTGCTAACTTATGTTTTTACGGGTGAAATCTTCAAATCTGCTTTTTCACACGTAAATTTCCTACTAAAAAAGCATCAATTACGTGTGAAATCGCCAAATTTGAAATCTCACACGTAATTGTCAAAAAAAAGAACCGAAAAACGCCGCATTTTTACGGGTGAAAACGGGATTTTTTAAAATCCACACGTAATAGCATATAATCAACCGGTCTAGTCCCGGCTAACGGGCTCCAAGTCGAGTGGAACTCAATGGTGTTTCCCGGGCAAACACTTCATATACGAATCGATGATCTTTTCCGGCTTTTCTTTCAGTCCTTTTCCGATCCACCATTTGACCGTATGGATGAAGCTTCCGATGACGAATTGTTTCTTAAAATCTTCCGGCACATCTACATCCATATGCACGATTACCTCGCCAAAAGCACTTTCCAGATATTCGGTGAAGTATCTTGTGAATATCTTCTCCGACTCGCCGTTCATAATGGACCGGATATTCTCTTTATGGTCCAGAATGTGGTACAGGATATGCTCCAGAAGTGCCCGCATATCTTCGTGATTCTTCGAATAATCGTGGCTCTTTTCCGGTGCCAGAGTATCGGAGAAAACATGCGAAAACATCTCATTACACATCTGTTCCAGAAGCTGGTCCTTCGTCTCAAAATGCGAGTAAAAAGTGCTTCTTCCGATATTCGCTTCATCGATGATCTGCTGTACCGTGATCTCTTCGAAACGGTATTTCCGAAGAAGTCCCGTCAATGCATCGTAGATGGCTGTCCTGGTTTTGATCTGTCGTCTGTCCATATTTCCGTTCCCGTACAATTTCGCGATTCTGTTCAGTAATAGACATATCGCGGATTCTGATTCTGTTTTCGGTTTCACGTAGATTATATCATTTTATCGAACAGAGTGTTCAGAAACTTTTCATTAGAAAGTGATACCTATGACGAACAGAAAAGCCATCCGATATGCCATATATGCTGCACTTCTTTATGCCATCAGCACGCCATTTTCGAAGGTACTCCTAAAGGAGATCCCACCGGTCTTCATGGCAGGCCTCCTCTACCTCGGAGCCGCGATAGGGATGTGCCTTCTCAAGTGCTTTTCCAAAGGGAAGAAAGAAGATGGAAGACCCTTCACCCATAAGGATTATCCGTACCTCATCGGGATGGTCGTGCTCGATATTCTTGCCCCTGTATTTCTCATGATCGCCATTTCAAGATCTTCGGCGGAGTCGGTGTCTCTTCTAAATAACTTCGAGATCGTCGCCACCTCGCTGATCGCCCTGCTTCTCTTTAAGGAGAAGATCTCTCCCAGGTTAGGTTTCGCTATCTTTCTGATCACGGTCGCAAGCCTTCTTCTCTCGCTCAGTGACATCTCTTCTTTATCCTTCTCCACATACTCACTTCTTGCGATCCTGGCCTGTTGCTGCTGGGGACTGGAAAACAACTGCACACGCATGCTCTCGCAGAGCGCGCCGTCGAAGATCGTGATCATTAAGGGATTCGGATCCGGTACCGGATCGGTCATTGTTTCCCTGATCTGTGGAGAGCATCTCACGCTGTCCCCCTACATTCCTCTGGCGCTGCTTCTGGGGTTCATCGCCTATGGGTTGAGTGTCTATACCTACGTCTATGCCCAGCGCTACATCGGTGCGGCCAGGACATCTGCTTTCTACGCACTGGCGCCTTTCATCGGTGCATTTCTATCCATCGCGATCTTCCCGAAGATCCCTTCCGCACTATTTGTTATTTCATTCATGATCATGGCGGCAGGTGCTTATCTCGCCGCCGAGAAAGAGAGGACACAAACATGAAAAAGAGCACAGAAAAAAGAGATTTCAAATTCGATAAGCGCGCCGACAAATACGACGACCACTTCGAAGGAAAACTATCGAAAAGATTCTATTCGCTTCTATACCGCTTTACCGGCCTTTCCGACGGCGACAGAGTGCTGGATGTAGGCTGCGGTACCGGCACGATCCTGAAGACATTCCGGGACTTTCAGAAGATCAACGGGCACGGCATCGATGTCGAACCGAATATGCTGGAGGTCGCCCGAAGGAAATGCCCCGACATGGACATCCGGGAATGCTCCTGCGAAAACACTCCCTATGAGGATGCATACTTCGATACCCTCACGGCCTGCATGGCCTACCACCACTTTCCGGATAAAGAGGCTTTCGAAAAAGAAGCCCTCCGGATCTTAAAACCAGGAGGACACCTGTATATTGCCGATCCGAATCTTCCGCATCCGATCAGAAAGCTTGTGAATTTTCTCTGTCGGAACATCAACGGAGAGTTCTTCTCGGATAAGGAATTCCGAGAAAGATTTGAGAAGCAGGGCTTCACCTACATCGGAACGCAGAAAGATAAGTACGCCCAGCTGGTCATCTTCCGGAAATGACCCTTCGTGCGCGCTCTTTCCGAATACGTATACGTCCCTATATTATCGGCTCACTTCTGGATATGGTATCCGCCATCCGCATAGACATTCGTGCCGGTCATGTAGTCCGCAAGATCCGACAGAAGGAACATCACCACATTGGAGATATCCTCCGGCTGCCCGAGTCTTCCCTCCGGGATCAGGGCTTCGGACTGCTTTCTGACCTCTTCGTTATCGAAGGAGTTCTTCGTCATGCCGGTATAGGTAAAGCCCGGCGCGACGGAATTCACCTGAATATGGAAAGGTGCCAGATCCAGTGCCATGGCCGAGGTCAGGGCGACGATTCCGCCCTTGGATGCCGCATAGTCCGTCATGTTATTCCGGAAGATCCCTGCCCGCAGGCAGCTGATATTGACGATCTTGCCCTGCTTCTTCGGAATCATTACTTTCGCGGCATATTTCGACACGATATAGGTTCCTGTAAGGTTCACCGACAGGATCTTTTCCCAATCCGATGTCTCGATCTCATAGAAAGGCTTACTATTTCCCCAGATCCCTGCAGCATTGACAAGCCCGTCGATTGTCCCGAATTTGTTCTCGATCTCACTTACCACACGGGCGATTTCTACATCATCCGTGACGCTCACTTCGTAGTGCATATAAAGAGGATCTTTCAGGTCGCTATCTTTCGCATCGATACCGACGACATTCGCCCCAGAGTTCAGAAGCTGCTCCACACAGCTTCTGCCGATACCGGACGAAGCGCCGGTCACAAGAAAAACTTTTCCGTCATAGTTCCATTCCTTCATGGTCCTGCCTCCCGATCGAGATTCATTTGTTCAATTATATAACACCGCTCTAATGAAGTAATTATATCCACAGTTGAATCATTCCTGAAAAGCCAAACAGTTTTCCAATAGATTTCCAAAGATGCCCTCCAAACGAGAAAAAAATGAGAAAAACAACCCAGAAAGGTGCTTTTCGCATGATATTTCTCAGATATTTCCAAAACAGGCACCTTTTTGAGAAAAATACTGGAAAACTGCATCGAGATTGTCCGCATTGCAGTTTTTTTCTCATTTTTTTCCAGATTCTATGTCTTATCGAGAAAAATACTGGAAAACTTCACCGGTTTATCTAAGAAAGATTTTTCTTTCCGAAAAAAGTACTTGAAAAGAATTTTTAATCATATTAGCCTCTTTATCAGGACGTCCAAATCCTACATCAAACGAGGCAATCAGAATGAACCAGAAACAGCTTCACAGCTTCATCGAAACAAGCACAGGCAACGAGAGCAACATCTGCCAGATCTATGCCATAAAGGACAGAAAGACCGTCTACGAAGACAACTGGCGCGGCTTTACGACGGAGGACGCCATGAATGTCAACTCCGTGACCAAGGGCGTCATGGGCCTTCTTGCCGGGATCGCCATCGATCAGGGATATATTAAGAGCGTAGATCAGAAGGTCATGGATTTCTTTCCGGACTACGAAGTTAAGCGCGGCGAGAAGACGATCTACGAGGTCACGCTCCGTCATCTCCTCACGATGACCGCTCCCTATAAGTACCAGTCGGAGCCCTGGAAGAAGGTCTGTACTTCCCAGGATTGGACCTTGACCGTACTGGACTTTCTCGGCGGAAGAAAAGGCATCACAGGTGAGTTTAAGTATGCCACGCTCGGCATCCAGATCCTTGCAGGAATCATCGAGCATGCCACGGGCGAGAAGTGCATTGATTTCGCGAACCGAACTCTCTTCCTTCCCCTCGGTCTCCCCGCGCGCATCCCTCACGGCGATTCATCGAAAGAGGATCAGTTCGACTTTCTCATGAACAAGAATCCCCGAAAGAACGAGTGGTACTCCGATCCTAAGGGCGCCGTTACTGCCGGCTGGGGGCTCTGCGCTTCGGCAAAAGATCTGGCACGGATCGGCGAACTTCTCATAGACGACGGCGAATACGACGGGAAAAGGATCATCTCGAAGAAATATCTTCAGGACATGACCGCTTCGCATCTTAAGCTCGGCGAGCGTTTCGGCAACATGAACTACGGCTACTTATGGTACACGCCATATGACGGCAGGAAGATCCACGCCGCCATCGGTGACTGCGGAAACATCATCTACGTCAATAAAGAGAAAAACGTATCTGTCGGCATGACAGGTACGTTCAAACCCCGTATCTTTGACCGCGTGGAGTTCATCGAGAAGCAAGTGCTTCCTCTCTTCTGCTGATGATTCCGGGATGGCATATTCCGAAGATCCGGGCTATCATAAAAGACCGATCTGCTTATAGATCCCTTCGATGAAGGGCGTCTTATGCCGGATATACTGATCGATATCATGCGGGAAAAGCACTGCGCCTTCTTCCTTTACGCGGCTGTATTCGGCGACCGCCTCCGGATGAGCCCTAAGATAATCCCGGAAAGAAACATGCCGCTTCAGTTCCGATGCATCCTTGCAGCAGACATACATGTGGTGATTCCGGAGGTGTTCTTTTCCTTCATATCCGAATACTTCCCGCCCGGGGATATCCTTGTTTCCTTCGTGGTAGTAACCGATTCTCGAAAGGGCTTCCACCACAGAAGGGAACACGGATTCGTCCTCGATCACCACATCGATATCGATGATCGGCTTGGCGGAAAGTCCTTTTACCGAAGTACTTCCGACATGCTCGATCCGAAGCGCCAGATCCCCGAGGGCCTCTTCAAGCTCCGATTTTATCTTAAGAAAATCCTGCTCCCAGGCAGAATCATAGGGAACAACGACAATTGTTCTTGTTGCCATTTTCTTCTCCTTTATTCGTCACATCGGATAGTGTAATTCTTTCTACCGGATCATGCTATCACATATTCGACGATCGGCTCAATGTATTTCTCGTCCGAAATATCATAGGAATGGGAGAGCATTTCCGCCATGTCTTTTCCTTTTGAGTCGCATCTTTTTTCTTATTCAGCATCGAGACCAGAGCTTTGCAAGCAAACTTGGAAGGCGCTTTCATCTTGTCATAATCCAGGCCGCCCTGACAGTAAAATGAACGGATGTATTTTCGCTGTTCATCAGTAAGCAGATTCTTCAGGCTCTGCTCCACATCCGGATTCTCCTTAGGACTTGCTCCGACACAAAAGAGCGCCAGTTTCTTTTCCTTCCAGGCAGATGCTTTTGCCAGGAACCACTTCGACTGAGTCACTTTTCCGGCCATCACCCATCCACCGTAAATGATGGCATCATAAGAATCAAAATCACTCTTCTTTTTCTTCTTCGCATCGTGAACATCCATAAGATCCGCCTGAAGTCTTCTGGCGATCCACTCCGCGTATCTCTTCGTAAAACCTGTCTGCGAAGCATAGACTACTAATGTTTTCATAATTCGCTGATATTCCTTTCCATTTTCATGATCGTTTTGATCGTTGTTGCGAGTTTCTTTTCATCGATTCCTTCGAAGATCTTCCCGATGATCCTCTGACTCTCCGCATCATTTTTCTTGCAGAATCTCTGGCACGTTTTCGTCAGCCGGATCCGCTGCTTCCGCTTATCATTATCATCGGGGATCATCTCGACGAAGCCCTTGCTCTCCAGCTTCAGAAGGATCTGCTTCACGTTCTGGTGAGAACTTCCCATAATATCGGAAAGCTCATTGATCGTCGGACTTTCCTTACAGATATTGATGCATATAATCGCGAAGAACTGCTTCCAGGTGATTTGCGAAAAAAACTTGTCCGCGCTTGCCTGGAACCGGTTATCAAAAGCACTCAGCAATCCCAGAAGGAAAGCCTGCGGCGGTATATTCCCGAATTCCACACTGCTGTTATTCATCATCTTATCGTAGTCCATGGTCGTCACTCCTTTAGCTAGAATCAGACGTCAAAAAAGGTAACACATTACCTTTGTCAGAAACAATGTAATATGTTACCTTTTGCGTGTCAAGAGATTCTCCTCTTCATTCTCAAAAAAGATCCCGAAAGCTTTCTTTCAAGCTTTCAGGATCCTTTGCTAAAATCGCGCTATGCCGGTCGTTCCCGTTACTTCTTCCTGATCGGGATCCACAGTTCGCAGAAGACCTCCGGACGTGTGCCGTCGAAGTACAGCTCGTAGTCCGTCTGTTCCGATGCCTCGTAGCCCATCTGCGGCAGGAACTCCTTATAGAACTTCACCCAGGTCTGCGCGATGCAGTCGCCGTCTTCTCCGACGCAGTCGAAGACCACATACGTGCCCGGAGCAACGTCCCAGATGCGGAAGCCCTTCTTTTCCAGATCCGCCTGGTCGAACTCTTTCGTGTCCTCGTCGATGATGATGCCGATGCCGTAATCGAAGGTGTCTCTTCCTTCAGTCGTTGGAGAGCAAAGACCATAGAGGTCACGCTTTCCATCTTCCCGCAGCATCCAGATCGGAGACAGCATCTGATTGCTGTTCACCTCGCCCCAGAAATCCGCCACCTCGTGGTTGGCTTCATCATTAATGATCCCGTTGCTGAACTCTCTAACAAGTGCGATAAACTTCTTTTCTTTTGTTTGAACGATACGGTAATCCATACTCTTACCACCTTTCACAGATAAAGTAATCGTAAGCGGATTAAAAAGCACCAGTTTTCCAGCTTCTTCTCTGGCTGTCTTGGGAGCAACGCCATGAAACCTTGTGAAGGCTTTGGTAAAGCTTTCCGGTGTCTCATAGCCGTACTTCATCGCCAGATCCGTGATCTTCGCATCGGTCTCCACAAGTTCTTTTCCCGCCAGAGACAAGCGGCGGCTTCTGATATATGTGTTGGCCGTTAAGCCCGTCACGAAACTGAAAGCCCTGTGAAACTCGTAGCTCGACGTGTGCACCTGCCTGGCTACGTCCTCATAGTTGATCTCCTCGAGAAGATGCTCTTCCATAAACGTGATGGCCTTCTGTAATGCTTCGATCCATTCCATGCTTTCGTCCTCCTTCTTACACGTCCATTATGGACGAGATCCGTAAAGGGCACATTTCCTCGTTTGCGAAAAATTGTCAGGTGCTTTTCCCTATGTAAAAGCACTATCGCCTGAGCATTACTTCTCCACCCAATATACTGCGTATTCCGCCTCCGGAACAAAACCATGACCGATCGCCATCTTCGATGACATCGGATTCTGCGCATCCCAGTGTACGGTCAGACCCTTAGCATGACTTTGCCGGATCATCTCATAGACACAGTGATCGGCCAGTCCCTTACCCCTGTGTTCCTCATCCGTAAACACGTCCAGTTCCACATGATCGTTGAAGGTCAGAAAGCTCGAAGATGCCGATACGACCTTCCCGTCAAAAAGCATGACTGCACCGGCTCCCCGCTTTACAAAGTCCTGATAATCCGCATATCCCCGTCCGTGATCAAAGGGGTGCTTTTCGAATATCTCTTCTGTAAAAGCACTGATACTGTACCCCTCCGGAAGCGGTCGCATTTTCTTTTCAGATTCCGCACGAAGCGGCTTCATAAGCTCTCTACGCAAGATAAACTTGATTGGAAGTTTTCGGATATACTCTTCCCATTCCGGACTCATGCACACCAGCCGGGAGTTATAGATCAGGTCCGGATTCTCCGATAAAAACTTCTCATCCGGTTTTCCGCATAAATACGTGAACACTGTCTTATAGATACATCCGCCGGGATACGGAAAAAACGATCCCAGCTTCCCTTCTTTACACGCAGTAAGAATCAGCGGTTCCTTCGTAAGTACACCGCTTCCGTCCTTATTCCAAACCTCATAAATATCCTGTGTTTCCATAAAAACTCCCGTCTTGATCAGTCAGCATAACTGCATCCGGATCTTTCCGGTCCGCCATTTCCGGATACATAACGGGCATTGAACTCCATGTTGATCTCACGGATCTCTTTCTTTCCATCAATATAGTCCTGATACATCTCGGCAAGTCCGGCCATGCAGCCGTCACACGCACCATCAATGTTTCCCAGCGACTCCTTAACGATCCTTTCACGCTCTTCTCTTGTCGTATCTTTAATCAGAATGCTCATTTTCGTTTACCTTATCGCGATATCCCTTTCAAAATTGTTTATTCGCACAGATCCTCTACTTCATCGACAAAGTCTTCGAAGTCCTTCGGACACGCTCCGCGGCCCTTTGCTTCGATCTCTTTAGGGTTTACCCTGTTCCGAGTACATTTTACTATACTCGGATGGGCGATTTCTGAATTACAATCCTTATGATGAATCCCCCGGAATGATAACGTCGTTAGCCTCTTTCATTCTGTAATAGTGAGACTCGATTATTGATAGTTGCTATTACATCATCCAAACTCTTCTGTCCGTAAAAATATGCCTGTATCTCTTCGTTAATTATATTGATTGCCGTATAGTCATTGATGAAATATCTCGAGCAGCTATCGATCGCACGGAGATAACTCTCTTCAATAGCTTTATCCATATCGGCTTTCTCGAATGCAGCTCGACAAACCGGGAAATACATATCCTGCGTCTGCACATCTTCATCAAGCATCGTCCGAATGAGTTCCCAGGCCCCATCCTGACATGATGAACATCCAGTAATAGCTGCACATGATACCAACCGCATATACGGGCCGCGCTCGTCAGGAGACGGAATTCCGACCAGCACCCTACCAATCACAGCCGTTGCTGTCTTTTTGTCAAAGGAATACCCATTCAGATCTGCAATCGGAGAAACCGACCCGCTTTCTATGTTGATCTTTTCGGGAACATTTGCCTGTATATATTGCGCTATCTCTCGAAAAGCACTGTTATCGAAATCGTATTTCCCGTCCTCTCCGATAAACAAGTCAAAACTGTTTCCAAGAAGATAATCAAAGTAAGACGTTCTGTCAGCTAAGCTATAGAGAGGATCATTTCCGTTATATGTGGTTTGTACAAACGACTGATAATCGCTTATCTTTACACCTTTTCGATCCCCTGCTTTTTCTTCTGTCAGAAGAAATCCTGACAGTGAAAACTGAAGCGGAATGAAGAACTCCTTTCCTTCCAGTTCTGCCATTTCAAAAACATGGAGAAAGTATTCGTCTTCTTTCAGATTCAGTTCATCGATCTTTCCCTTTAAGTCGACCAGATATTTAGGACTTTGGATCTCCCTATAATCAGAGCCGTCCAGCAAAACATCCGGTCCTTTTCCGGAAACAATATCGGCCATCAGAGTGGTAGATGCTTCTCCACGCGCGCGATTGAATTCTCGTGTCGCATCTTCGGAAAGCGCATCCTCATTTACATAATTCCAAAAACGATAATCATCGATGATAATTGCATAGTACTCGTTACTTCTATCATTAAATCTCTGCACTGCCTTTGCGGCCAGTGAAGTAACTTCTTGGAAATACGCACATTTGATAACGCGCTTTCCGATATGCGGGTTGCTTGAAGACTTGATCAACGTATGCATATGTGGAACAGAATCAATAATGTTTACCACGATCACCTGATTATCTTTTGCCGAGACAAGCTGCGCATCCCGGGAATCCGTATATGAGATACCGGTAAAGTTATAGTCCAATTCTTTATTTTCATGTTTTTCGGAAAAAGACCAACACAACAGTTTCCGGTTCTCAACAGAAACAAAACCCATCCCGTTCATCAATTGTTTGAAATGAAGATATTGTTCCGGGATATCGACTGTTCCGGTAATACTATTACTTTCCGCACTGATCAGCCATGCCTTAGAAGTCTGCGCAGAAACGCCGTTTACGATAATCGTTTTATCATCGAACACTCCCATATCATTTATGATTTCGATCTCGTCAGATTTGATCTGTGAGCAGGAAGATCCATCGGAAACGAGAATTACCGGTTTCCCGGATGTATTTGCACCTTGCGGATATCCACTAAAATAGTACTTGCCTTCAACGAAAACAAACGCTCCTACTGTACCGGGATTCAATTTGGTCCCATTATCCGGATCTATATTGATAAGTTTTGGATCTGTCATCTCGCCGGTTTCTGTATTGACGTCATACTCACACCATTCTATAGACATATCTTCGGCCAGGCGCTTTTCAAAAAGTATCTTGGTCTTTCCTTCCGCTTCATGAATGTTCTTGACAGTGATTAAATCATTCTCTCCGGCACCCAAAGCCGAAAACAGATCTACGCACCATAATTCACTTTTGTTATCGGAAGCAATATCATAACAGGAAAGAAACCTATATACACATGGCTCAGTGTCTCTATGACTACGTTCTCCTTCGTGGATGAAATATACTTTCTCTCCTACTGAAGCGTAGAATTCAGATTGCATGTAGCCGTCATCCCGAACTTCCGCTTTTCGAACAGCATCCGGCAGAATTTCAACTTCTCTATCGTCCCACCATTCCATATAAGACTCTTCGTTCAAAACATGAGGATATGTCTCTTCCGAAATCACTTTGGAAGAAGTATCTTTCAAAGCGCTCTCTTCTTGAGCTTTATCTGTTTTACGGCATGCTGTCATTGGAAACAGTAGCATAAAACAAATGCTTAACGCTATAATTCTCTTCATAAACTCTTTCACATCCTCTCATAAAAACGAAGCCCAGAGAAGAATTAGGATATGCTTGGAAAGGATATCCTAATCTGTTATTCGTAGTGTAACAGATTTCAAATATTCAGTTTTCTTATCCTAAATCATTAAATCGACAGTGGACCTTCCCCTGTCTAAATCATTATACCATTGGGGGAAAACAGTCCCTTGGTCTGCATAGTATTTCGAATCTGGTGAAGTCGCATTTTGCGACATCACCGTCTCTAAAATCCTGTTAAAAGTTTGATTAAAACCCGTGTTCAAATATCCATTCTGCTGATATGAACAGTGGCCCAATCGCCGTCTTTAAGATCCCCGGGTAGCGGTGAATCCAGGCGAATATGAATGTCGCCTATGCGTATCGCGCTTCGTCCGTCACAGATT
>ODAI012067344.1_pt1 | contig 34983 bp, 32 predicted proteins | sample 1539321 | NCBI WGS metagenome assembly ODAI01 (sample SAMN02144231, study PRJEB22623) | gut metagenome | biome: sheep rumen | host: Ovis aries | place: New Zealand
AATCGTCAGATTTGCGCTTTTGGTGCTTGCGCTTTCATTCACTTCACTGCGTTCCGTTCATTCTCAGCGCAAGGCGCAAATCTTCCTCTTATTTAAAATCGTCAATTTTCGCCCTTTGAATCTTGTCATTTCGTTCACTCCGCTTTGCTGCGTTCACTCTCATGACAATGGCGAAAATTTCCTCCTATTTAAAATCGTCAGATTTGCGCTTTTGGTGCTTGCGCTTTCATTCACTTTACTGCGTTCCGTTCATTCTCAGCGCAAGGCGCAAATCTTCCTCTGGTTATTTTATCACTGATGAAAAGTCCTCATAGAGTTCACCGCAGTCTGTAATGACTGCACTGCCATTTGTAATTTCGGTAATTTCCTTTTTGAGGGCATTGGCTTTTTCGTTCAGGACGAGTATTTCAAGCTTTACATTGCTTCCGAAATCGGAATTTATCGTTATTGTATCATAATTCGGGAGGACGTATGCAATTTTGCCGTACATTCCGTAATCTGCGGAAATATTCAGTCTGTGGCAAAGGCACATATTCATGATATCAGCCGCATCGCAGGCGAGTGCAGCCGCATGGGAATAAGCCCGCACAAGACCTCCTCCACCGAGGAGTATACCGCCGAAATATCTTGTAACGACTACGCATACATCGGTCAGGCATCTTTTTTGCAGGACATCGAGGACAGGAATACCGGCAGTTCCCTGTGGTTCGCCGTCGTCGGAGTATCTGGAAATATTGTCATTTCTGAGGATATATGCATAGACATTATGTTTAGCTTTTCTGTGCTGTGCTTTGATTGAATTGATAAAATTCACCGCATCATCATTTGTTTTAACAGGGGAAATATAGCCGATAAATTCGGATTTTTTCTCGATAAACGAATCATGGGCGGCACTTGAAACCGTGTAATAGTTCATATATTTACCTTTATACGCAAAAAGCCGGTCAGGTGAGACCGGCTGCGACTTACTTGTCCATATTGAAGCGCTTCTTGAATCTGTCAACACGTCCGCCTGTATCAACAAGCTTCTGTTTACCTGTGTAGAACGGATGGCACTTAGAGCAGATTTCAACCTTGATATTCTCTTTAGTAGACATAGTTTCAATCACATTGCCGCAGTGGCAGGTAATAGTAGTCTTAACAAAATTGGGGTGGATACCTTCCTTCACGATTGTCACCTCTTTCAGTATACAATTTGTATGCTGAGCAGCCCATCATTTACCTTAGACAGTAGTGCTTCTAAACATTACACTAAATTATAACACGCTGAAAAATAAAAGTCAAGTGTTTTTTATATATTTTTTTATTTTAATCAAATATAATTTATATTGATAAAAGTGTGTAAAAAATCCCCTTACACAGTGCAAGGGGATTTATCATTATTTACTTGCTTTCACGGGGAGGTCTGACTGTTTGTAGATACCTGCATCGAGCATCTGTATAACAGAGGCATCACTACCTGTAATACCGCTTCCGTTGTCGTAAACATCACCGTTTATTTCGCCCTGAGGTTTGAGAGCGTACTTGTTTTTGTTTGCTATGCTTTGAAGAATTGCAACTGCGTCTGATATAGTTACCTTGTTGTCAACATTTGCATCGCCCCAGAGAACATCTGAATTTGCGGGTTCTTCCGAAGCAGTTGTTCCGTCGGGTTCAACGCCCCATACAAGTTTTCCGTCTGCATAGAGGGTAATTTTATCTGTAATAGCGGCTGCATCGTTTTCATTTTCAAAGCTTACAAGGTCAGCGTAGCTGTAATCGTTTTTGGAATCCCATTTCTGCTTGTTATAGTCTGCGTCCATTTCATAGCCGAGACAGAACTGATATACACGGCTTCCGTAGAAATCGCAGTTCTGCCATGAAATTTCGACATAGTAAGTGCCGTTGTCGTCATATTTGAAAGGACCTGTGAGGACAGCTTCATTTTTTCCGTCAGTGAAGCTTTTTTCCTGATCGTAGTCGATACGGGGTTCTTTGAGTGCGCCTATACCGCCTACTTCGCTTACATTGAAATAGTATCTTGCTTTCAAATCGCTTTCAAATTTTGGAGGATTTATAGTTCTGTTATGAACGACAACTTTAAGCTGAACGCTGTCCTCCTGCTCCTGATTCTTTCCGCCTGATACGAAAAGACCTGTTGGGAGAGGGTCACCGTTCTTGTCAATCTGGTCATAGCCTGCATAGGCATTTTCCGACATATTGAAATCTTCGATTGTATAGTTTTTGTCAGCGAGTTCTTTGCCTTCCGCACCGAAGAAGTGATAAAGTCCTGCGAGGTCACCGCAGAAAGCAGCGTTATAGTCATCGGTTACTTCGTTGTAGATATATTCCTTTGTTTCATCGAGGTGGTAGTCTTTAAGGTCAGGACCTCCGACAAGTGCGCCCCAGAGTGTATGAACCTGATTTACAGGGTCTTCCATGCTCTGTTTAGCGGAACAGTGTGATGAACGGTGGTGGGGGAGTGATGCGTAGCTGTACTCATAGCCTACTTCATAGGCATAGCCCATAGGGTTATCACCGAGGATATATTCCATCTGGTCTTTAGCCCAGTTAGCGAAAGTGAGGTCGCCTGTTTCCTTTGCGTAAACCATAGCCTGAAGTCCTGCGGCTGTGTTATATCTTGCACTTCCGTAGCCTGCAACTACTGCCCAGCCGTTGGGAGATGAAGCGATGAAGTTATTTACCTGTTTGTTATCGGGGAGGTCTTTTATCTGGTCATAAGTCATAGGCTGATTCCAGAGGAGGTCGTCCATACCGAAATATTTATGTGTAGTTGTTGCGATATAGGGGTCACGCATAAGTTTTACCTTTGAAACAGTTCCGTCCTCGTTTTTAAATTCAACTTCGCCTGCCTTCATCTGAGCGGCTCTTTCCTCACTGAATCCCGACCAGAATTCAAGATTCCAGTGGAAGATATACCAGTCTCTTGCGGTATTGGTAACAGGTGCGAGTTTAGCGAAAACTCCGCCCCATACGGTATCCCAGCAGTGTACCCAGATATTCTGCCAGCAGTTGCCTGTATCGGTCATGATTCTCTTTAAGTAACCTGTATAGGGGTGTGCACCTTTTGCGTTGGTAGTATTTTCATCGACTGCGATAATATCGTTTATATAGTCGTAATTTTCTGTACAGTAGTAAAGCCATACTGCCGCCCATGCGAGTTCGTCATAGTCATAGCTTGACGTATAGAAACCGCCGTCATAACCGAGGCTTGTAGCTCTCGGAGTGCCTCCGTCAGACATTTCTTCCGTATGCGTTTCAACGGCAAAGTCATAGAGAGCCTTTGCATATTTGAGGTTTTCCTTTGCATAAGTGGGGTCAGTATCCTTGAAATTGAGGTAGTTTACTGCGAGTGAAGCGGCTGCGCCTGCACACTGGTCTGATGCGGGCATTTCTTTTGTTGCGAAGTATGCAGGACGTTTAACTGCACATGAAGAAGATGCAACAACTGTATTATCCACCTGCAATTCAGGGGCGCACCAGTAGTTATGGTCATTGTTTCCTTCGCCTACCTGATAGCAGTAAGCCACGACTTTATCATCATCATCGAGGAAAGTAGCTTTCATGAAGTAGTCATTTATCCAGCGCAGTTCATCTTCAACGTGACCTGCAAGACCTGTTTCCTCATATGCGTCACGAAATTCATAATATCCCCAGCCGACTGTTGAAGCGGAATAACTGCCGGGCAGACCGAATTTAACGTGGTCGCCTGCATCGTGCCAGCCGCCTGTAAGGTCGAGTGTACCGTTTCCGTCAGGGTCGAGATATTTTCTGTTTTCGTCGATAAAGTCCTGAGACATATTGACACCGACATATAAAGAGGGGTCATCATCACCGAGATTGGATTTTTCCTCACCGCCGTCGCCCTGACCTATATCCTGACCGTCACCGAGTTCCTCATCGGTTTTACCTTTACCGAAGCCTTCGGGCATGGGGTCCATAGGCTGGAGGGGGATTTCACCGTCTTTGACGTGGCAGTCGTCTCTCCACGAATAATAATTGTCCTCACCGACTTCATCGCCACACTTGTTAGCGTCATAGAAACACAGTGCAAGCTGTAAAGCTTCTGCGAAGTTGTCGAAATTATTCTGTTTTTCAGTGTTGATAACAGCGGCATTTACGTTTACTGCGCTGCTGCCTGCGAGCATAACTGCTGCGGAAACGCAGGCGATTGATTTTTTCAGAAATCCGAAATTCTTCATTAACAAGTTCCTTTCTGTTATTTCAGCAAATCTGCTTTTTTGAGTCTGTCAAACACTATATTGTATCCGTCATTTCCGTCTTTGAGGGAACGGTTTACACGGCTTATTGTGGCGGTGCTTGCGCCTGTTTCGGTCACGATGCTGTTATAGACCTTATGTTCATCGAGGAGCTTTGCGACATGAAGTCTCTGGGCGAAAGCTTTCAGTTCGATGCTTGTGCAGAGGTCATCGAAGAACTTATAGCAGTCATCGACTGTTTCGAGGGTAAGAATAGCTTCAAAGAGCAAATCCATATTCTGGGATTTAATTTTGTCTATCATATTGTTACTCCAATCTGCCTGAGGCATATTATCAAGTATATTTTAACACATTAATACACAAAAGTAAAGCAATAATTAAGTTAAAACATAAAAAAATTTCAATTATAATACACCTTTAGTATATGATACCACTATATCAACAAAAAGTAAAGAAGAATTTTGTACAAATTGCAAGTTTGTTAATATTATCCAAACTAAATATTAATAAATTGTCTGATTTAAACAATTCTCAGCTTAAATGATTAATATTCAATCCCTTTTCTTGCGGAAATTCCCTTTTTATAGGGGTGTTTCACCTCGTTCACCTCGCTGATATAGTCGGCATTGTCGGTAAAAATCCTTGCAGGTTCACGTCCTGTTATTACGATTTCGTTTGTATTCATCGTTATTATATTTTCGGCAAGATTACGGTCGATTAAATTTTTATTGTAGGCACTTGCCAGTTCATCAGCGACTATAAGGGAATTTTCCTTTATATTCATAATTTCACGCATCATACAGTTATGATATTCCCTTACGGCATTTTTTTCCTCATCGTTCATTTGAAAAGTAAATTTACGGCATGGCAGGCAGGCTTTGATATAAATTCCGATATTTCTGAGGACATTTATTTCTGATGAAGAGCCGTTTTTCATAAACTGGTAGAAATATACTTTTCCTCCCGCACCGAAATACCGTACTGCGAGACCGATTGCAGCGGTAGTTTTTCCCTTTCCGTTTCCACAGTAAATATGTATCATATTTTTCAGCCCCCAAAATAAAAGGGAGACCGAAGCCTCCCTTAAAGTGTGACCGAACCGATAAGCCGGGTTCTGTCGTGTGCGGCAATTTATCTACTCTTATCGTCGCCGATAAGCTCAAGCCGTCATTACTTTATATCCGCCGAGCAGACGTTGAGATATAAAGCACCAATAGACGTTGCATCGGGTAGGGTTTACACAGCAGTACGCTCTCACGCACTCTGGTGAGCTTTTACCTCGCCTTTCCACCTTTACACCCCTCCCATCGGAGAAATGAAGTTTTATTTCTGTTGCACTTGCCCTAAGGTCGCCCTCGGCTGCCGTTAGCAGTTACCCTGCTCTGTGATGCCCGGACTTTCCTCATAAACTAAAACGTTTCCGCTGCCGCATAGTTCGCTCACAGTTGGATTATAACACAAAAAATTTTTTTTGTCAAGGCATTTTGTCGGATACTGATTTTATTTTGTGATATTTCTGTGAATTATTTCATATATATTGGGCTGTGCGATAAATTTTTTCTTTTTAATGTGAATTGTTTTGTTTGTTATAACAATTGATTTTTTATGCTGTTTATGATATAATAAATATATATAAAGCTTTGTCTTGCTGTGAGGTGGAGATATTATGAGTAAAAAAATGATGCTGTGCCTGACATTGACGCTTGCTGCCGCTGCTTCTTCATGTACACAGAGTTTCAACACTGAACCTTCATATGAGGGTGCTTATACAATGGAAATTTACGACTCGGAAAAAGACAGGCAAGTGGCTGAAAAAACTTCCTCAGCAGAAACAGTTGTTACAGAGAAAACACCCGATTCAGCCGAAATCATAACTTCAACGAATGTGACCACCGTGGACGGGACAACTTATACAACAGAAAAAAATTCATCAAAAGATACACAAACTACTGAAAAAACTTCATCAGCAGAAATAACTGCCGCAAATGAAAATATTGTGGTAAATGAAATAACCGTTTCAGATGAAATAACAACTTCATCAGATACCCCCGCCGAACCTGAGACAGCATATACTCTGCCCGATAATGTCAAGCCCGTAACATGGAAGCCTTCACCCGAAAATCTGACCATACAGACAGATGAGGCTAAACAGCTTTATAAAAGAATAGTATCAGGCGATTATCCCACAATTGAAGAAATCAAAAACAGCAGTGTTACAGCACAGCTTGATGCCCTTGCACTCTACTATAAAAAACTTTACGGCGATACTTCAAAGATAAATACTCCCGAAAGAAAAAATATGAGGGAAGAAATCAAAAAGGAAATTCTTTCCCTCGGCTCGGCAAAAGCTGATGTTGAATCCGACAGTCAGGAATATACCCTTGACGGCAAACTCGCAAAGGAATACAAGGCGGAAATAATTCTCGGTATGCCTGCATCTGAAATGTCTTCAATTGTCTACCCCGACAGCGACAAATCCGATTCATTTGTACTCGACTGCGAAACAGTCATTGAACTTATACCCGAATTTAACGAAAGTTACGGCTGTGCTGCCGATGCACTGCTTTCGGAAGGATTAAATGTAACCAACAGCATTATGCAGGAATTTATTGACGGAAGTATGAAAGGCACAAATATTATAATTCCTATTTCCGCAAACAGTTTTGACAAATTCATGGGAAAATACATATATCCCTTTGAAAAGGCAGGATATAACGTAAAGGTAAGATTTGTCAAATATGACAGAGTTGCAAGTATTGCCGAAAGTATCAGAAAAAGCCTCGATACGGGGAGAATAACAAGCAGTAATATTCTGTTTTCTTTCAGTACAGAACTTTCTAAGATACAAAAGAAAATTTCAGTCCTGAAAAATACATATGGCGAATCGTATGTATTCGGAGAAACCGAACAGAAAGAAATCAATGCACAGACAGTGACAAATTCCGAAGAACAGAATATATAATCAGATTCCCCTCTGTCAGCACATGACAGAGGGGAATTTCAGTTTATCGGATTTTTTTTGCTGAATGGATAAATTCAGGGGGTTTTATATCGTTTAAAGTTCCGTTTATATTTTTTTTGAAGCCGTTGGCTTTCATAAGTCTTTTCTTTTCATACATACGGCTGTCAGCGAGAGACTCAGCCGCTTCGGGATTTTTCATGGAGCAGTCATATTCAGCCGTACCGTAAGCCATTTCGAGCGGTACGGGAGGTTTTTCGGAAAAATTGTATTCTTCCTGAAATCTGAGAAAGTTTTTGATTCCTGTTTCGCAGTTTTCCTTGCATTTTCTTCCTTCGAGTATTACAAAGAACTCATCACCGCCCACACGGAAACATTCTCCCATATTTCCGAAACTTTTTCTTATTACATCTGCGGCAGCCTTTATATGTCTGTCGCCTTCTGCGTGACCGTAATTATCGTTTACTTTTTTGAGTCTGTTGACATCAAAGTGTATGAATATGCAGGTACCGCTGTCACGTTTTAGAAGTTTCTTTTCATAGCTGTTGAAAGCGTTTCGGTTCTTTATACCCGTGAGGGAATCCTCCATGGCGAGTTTTTCCATTAATTCGGCTTCACCGCTTTTAATCTGGAAATTTATAAGTTTTCTGATTTCGTAGAATGTAAGTGCAGTTATAAAGACGGGCATTGAAAGTCTTGTGATTTTTGCGCTGTCCATGCCGTGGATTGTGTAATATCTTATCATATCGACCATTCCCGAAATCATAATGAGTGAAATTGCCGCTATCATTATGCCTGTATTTTTCAGATAAAGTTCCTTTGTCCTGTAGGCTGATGAAAACAATGTTATTATGCATACAAGGCTCATAAGGATTATTGCATGGGAAGCCTTTAACATTTCCGTATAGTCAAATACATCTGCGCCTGAGAGAACAAGCTGTGCAAAGAGGTTTAGCGTTGCGGAGGATATGCATATTACAGATATCGGACTCCCGAATCTTTTCGTTACAAGGGCTGTAAAGGTAAGCACGGGAATGGGAAGAATTGCAAGGGATATATATTCAACACACCGCAGTATTGAAGAATTTCCCGCAAGCATCAGCAGTATGCTGGGCTTTGGTACAGTCCATACGCTTATCAGCATGGTGAAGCTTCCGAGGCACATAGTTTCCACCATATTTCCCCTTGAAGCCTGTTCAATGATACCGAACACGAATATTATAAAGCCTATGGTGAAAGTTATAAGGCATATAAAGAAATTCGCCTTGTCCGTCTGTGCGATATTGGAGAGATAACTGCCTGAATTTTGCAAAACCATGTTGTAGAATCCGACTGAAACTCTGCTGTCAAGGTTTTGGAGCTGAATTTTAATCGGCTGATTTCCTTTGAAGTGCGGAATGGGAATCATATGCAGATAGTCGCCGTAGAGACCTGCTTTTCTGTTGCTTTCTTTTGGGGTGAAGTCATATATTTTTTCATCATCAATGTAAACGGAAAAATTTGCATTTCTGCTCATAAAGCAAAGGCTCTGTCCGTTGAGTTCTTCAAATGATATGTATTTGTGTATATAATCTTTTGTTTTGTCGATATGTTCTATATCTGCGGTTTCGCACGTATCATAGGACCAGCCGTCCTGAAATCCGACAGCATCTGCATAAGGACTGCCCTTGTAGTTCATCTGAACAGTAAAAGAGAGTATCATAAGTACGATTATGAGTATACCTGAGAACGAATTTATTATACCATATATTTTTTTCAAGAACATTCCTCCTTTGCATATATTCAGGCGGAATACAATATAAAAAACCTGTTCAAAGTAATTATAACACAAAAAAACATAAAAGTAAATATTATTTTTGTATCTTTTATGAATATTTTTTCTTTTAAGAATATATATACCATAATAGGGTAATAATAATACCAAATAAATAATTCAGGAGGAAAAATATGTTAAAAGGTGTAAACAAAACCATAATCGAGGTAAACAGTGCTGACAGCATATATTTTGAAAAGGCTGTATTCTATCTGCGCCCCGAAGTCAGGTCACTGCCTGCGGAATTTATAAGGAGCGAGGCTGAAAAATATATTTCGTCCGCCGAACCGAATTACAGAAAGAGAAATATATCCCCGAAAATAATTGTTTTGCTTGCGGTACTTTCTCTCATGGCGGCAGGCTGTTTTGCGGGGGCATTTCTCATATGATTTTAAACATTCCAAAATAATGTTGAAAAACCTTTCGTGATGTGTTATAATTGGAGTAACACATTATGAAAGGGAGTTTTTTATGGAAAGGCAAAATCCTGAAAATTTTTCCAAGAGAATAATATGCACCCCAAGCCCTGCGGCAAAAAATACATTTTTCTATATTCAGGAAACAGGCTGTATTACAGCAGGAGATACCTGCATGACGCACAGAAACAACCTTGAATCCTTTCTTGTCGTTGCCGTTACTGACGGAGAGGGAGAACTTAACCTGAACGGGAAAACTTTCTGTCTTACAAAGGGGGACTGTTTTTTCATAGACTGCCGCACTGAACACAGCTATAAAAGTTCTCCGCATGACCCGTGGGAACTTTTGTGGATACATTTTGACGGTGCAACTTCACGGCAGTATTACGAATATTTCCTGTCACAGTCTGAAAATGTTTTCAGACCTGTATTTTTTGAAAAGATAGTATCCGCCATAAACGAAATAATCAAAATCAATGAGGTAAAGACAACAAATACAGAACCTCTTACTTCACAGCTTATCGTTGATATCCTGACTCTTGCGGTTACTGTAAATTCCTCTGCCGCACAGTATGATACTGCCCTGAAACAGAAACTTGCCGCAGTAAACAGATATATAGAAGACCATTTCAGCGAGGATTTGTCCCTTGAAAGAATTTCAGGCGAGTTTTATATAAGTAAATTCTATCTCACCAGAGAATATAAGAAAATTTACGGAAAAACCATTTTCCAGCATATAATCAATGCAAGAATAAACTACGGGAAAAAACTTTTAAGATTTTCGGACAAGTCCGTTGAGGAAATAGCGCATCTGTGCGGATTCAACGACCAGAGCTATTTTGCAAGACAATTCAAAAAAGCTGAAAATTTAACCTGTTTTTCATACAGAAAGATTTGGAGGGACTGATTTGAATATTATATTTTTTGACATAGACGGAACACTCATAACAGAAGATGATTATATGATTATCCCTGAAAGCACCGTCAAAGCCCTGAAAATGACAAGGGAAAAAGGTAACCTGACTTTCATCAATACAGGACGCACAACATTCAATGTAAATAAAAAAATTCGCTCTCTCGGATTTGACGGAATGATTTGCGGGTGCGGTACTTACATAGAATATAAGGGAGACGTATTGCTGTATTCATCTCTTGAACAGGATTTCTGCCGTAAAATAGCACAGATTCTCCGTGAATGTCATGTAATTCCCGTATATGAGCATAAGGACGGCTATTTTTTTGACGAAAAAGCCGAAACAAGTGATGAACTTGAACATTTCAAGAAGTTTTTCGTTGAGGACGGAATCCGCATCGACAGACAGGCTGATGACCCCGATTTTATATTCGATAAATTTGTCATATGGGAAAAGGAAAATTCCGACATGAACCGTTTCCGAAGTGAAATAGGCAGATATTTCCAGATTATCGACAGGGGAGGAGGATTCTTTGAAAATGTCCCCCTCGGATATTCAAAAGCGACTGCAATCGACAAAATATTGAATATGCTCGGTATACCAAAAGAAAACGCCTACGCAATAGGCGACAGCACAAACGATTTGCCTATGCTCAGAGCTGTACCGAACAGTATAGCTATGGGAGGTGCGGAAAAACTTTATCCGTATGTTTCATATGTCACAGATTCAATACTCGATGACGGGCTTTATAATGCCCTTGAACATTTTAATTTGATATGAAATATGCTGTCCGTAAAAAAATACGGACAGCTTTTTTATTCCGACAAATTTCTCGTTTATGATGTGATATAATTTCAATATTAAATTAAATACAGGTGATGTTATGATAGTGGATATAAAGTATAAGGATAATATGGCGGTTGCATTTCTCACAGGAGAAATTGACCACCACAGCGCAAAGGAAATCCGCTCGCAACTGGATAATTATATAATAACTGTCCAGCCGGAAATATTTGCCATTGATTTAAGCGGCATAACATTTATGGACAGTTCGGGAATAGGTCTTATCCTCGGCAGGAGCAGGCTTTTGCAGGAATGCGGCGGACGGCTCGAAATTATAAACCCTCAGCCCTACATAAAGAGAGTGCTGAGACTTTCGGGAATTGATATTAAATTTGGAATAAAGAATATGTAAAGTTGACGATTTTAAATAGGTGATATTATGAAGATATTAAATGAAATAAAAGTTATAATGCCGTCACATTCAGTAAATGAAAGCACAGCAAGGGCAGTGATTTCTTCCTTTGTTATACAGGCTGACCCCACTGTCGAGGAATTGTCCGATATAAGGACGGCTGTTTCAGAGGCGGTTACAAATGCCATAATTCACGGATACCGTAATAAATCGGGAAATATAGAAATTACAGCAAAACTTCTCCCTGAAAGGACTATATATATTAAAATCCGTGATACGGGCTGCGGAATAGAGGACGTGGAAAAGGCTATGCAGCCATTGTTTACAACCGCCCCCGAAGAGGAACGTTCAGGTCTTGGATTTTCTGTAATGCAGTCGTTTATGGATAAACTGGACGTTAAAAGTAAAATCGGAAAAGGAACAAGTGTTGTTATGAGAAAAAAGCTTCATGAATAATAATATTAATATTAATAAACCTGTTGCAGAAGAAAATCTCGGACTTGTACATCTTTGTGCAAATAAATTCCGAAACAGAGGCATTGAATATGAGGAATTGTATTCCGCAGGCTGTATAGGCTTGCTGAAAGCCGTAAAGTCATTCGATACCGAAAGAGGAGTAAAATTTTCAACTTATGCCGTCCCCGTGATATTCGGAGAGATAAAACGCCTTTTCCGTGACGGCGGTACTGTTAAAGTCAGCAGAAGCCTGAAAGAATTATCCGTGAAAATACAGAAAATATCAGAGGATTTCCGCACAAAAAACGGCAGAGAACCAACTGTAAGCGAATTGTCCGAAATTTCAGGCGAAAGTGAGGCTGATATTGCAGAGAGTCTCTGTGCGTGTGCGCCTGTGATATCCCTTACATCTTCCGATGATGACGAGGGACAGACGGATATTCCGACAGAATCACCTGATGAAAATATAGTTGACCGCCTTGCACTCAGGCAGGTAATGGCAGGGCTTGAAAATGAGGACAGAATACTGATTGAACTGAGATATTTCAGGAATTTAACGCAGTCGGCAACGGCTGAAATTCTCGGCATATCGCAGGTACAGGTTTCGAGAAAAGAAAAGAAGCTCCTCGCAAAAATGCGGAAAGAACTTCTTGAATAGTTAAAATATAAGGTATGATATTATTGAATTTGACATCAGAAATCCCTTTGGCGTGAGGGATATTGTATTCCCGTCATAGACTGCATAGCCTGAATTTACAAGGGGAGGGATTTTCTTTTCAACAGAAATTTTCTTTTCGGGAAATTTTCTCAAATCAAGACCTTCTTTAAGGCGCAGGCGGAGCATGGAATATTCTTCAAAACCGCAGGGGTTTTCGTCCGTTATTTCAACGGGCTGGATTTTGTTTCCGATAAATTTATTTATATCATCGGGGACGGCAAACCTTTTTCCCTTATAGCATGAATGTGCAGATGAACCGATACCGATATAGTCCATGCATTTCCAGTAGCGGGTATTATGACGGCTTTCAAAGCCCTGTTTTGCGAAATTTGAAATTTCATACTGATAAAAGCCGTATTTTCCGAGGAGTTCAACGGTTCTGAGATAAAATTCGGCAGTCTGTTCCTCATCGGGGAGGAGAGATTTTATATTACCCGTGTAAAAGGGTGTATTTTCCTCTATTTTGAGAATATAGGACGACATATGTTTTATGGGAAGCTGTGATAATTTTTCTATGGAATATTCAAGGCTTTCAGCAGTCTGTTTCGGGACAGCGGTCATTAAATCGCATGAGATATTTTCAAAGCCTGCGTTATATGCGTCATATACGGCTTTTACGGCTTGCTGTGCGTTATGGGAGCGACCGAGGATTTCGAGTTCGTCATCAATCATTGACTGCACACCGAATGAAATTCTGTTTATGCCGATACTGCGGAGAATTTCGAGTTTCTGCGGATTCAGTGTGCGTGGGTTTGCTTCAAGGGTTATTTCGGCATTTTGTGACAGGAGAAAATTATTTTTTATACCTGATAATATACTTTCAATCTGTTCTGTTTTAAGGAGGGAGGGAGTACCTCCGCCGAAATAGACTGTATCTGTCAATGTGCTTTTGTCGGAATAATATTCAAGATTTCTGATTACGGCATCTGTGTAAAGCTGTGCTGATTTGCCTGAATATCTGACAGAATAGAAATTGCAGTAACCGCATTTTCTGCCGCAGAAAGGGACATGGATATATATGCCGAGAGTCATCAGTTTTCGTTTCTTATGGCAGGTTCAAGGCGGAAGAAAAAGGCGTTGACCAGTTTCGGAATTACAAAATATGAAACAATAAGCCCCGAATTTATTAGCAGTTCATATTTGTCTATCCAGTCAAACTGAGTGCCTGCGGTTTTGGGGGCATTGAGGTAGATAACTATAATCAGCGCAAATACAATTGCAGTATAGACGGCATTGAAAATAGTTGCGCCTCTGCCGTTTACGCATCTTCTTCCGCACTCCATGCAGACCTTGCCTCTTGAATTAAGCTGACCTGCAAAGGCTTTTTTTATTGGATTGAAAGATTTTTTTCCGCAGTGCGGACAGGTATAAATGCTCATATAAGATATCCTTTCCTTGATTATTCGCTGAGATTTTTGGGCTTTAACTCTGATTTTAAAGGAAGTTTTGCGGTAAGGGCAGACATGGGGAGTTTACCGAGCAGTTTGCAGTTTTCCTTTATTACGGGGCGGTATTGTTTGGGTGAATCAATTTTTCTGCTTCTGAGAGTGCGGAAAATTCTGTCGCCGTGGACGGTCAGCCAGCAGAGAAAAAGCAGGAATATTTCCGTATATACTATATTTTCGGGGCTTTTTTCCAGAATATCCATTATAATGATTATTGCCGAGAAAAATATAACGGAAGTAAGGGAGATTTCACGCACTCTGATTCTTATGAACCTGAAAAAATTAAATCTTTTTTTAGATTTTGAGGGGATTATTTCAGTTACCGCAGAAATAATACAGACCACAAGCATAAAGACAAGCACCCCGAAAATTATACTGTTAATCAATTGAAATCACACCTTATCCGATATTTTAATTTATTTTTTCTGAGATTTGTTTTTTCTCATTTCCTTTACAGCAGGCATTAAAAGGGCAATAATCATGGCTGTTGCTATTATCACCCCGAAAATGCCTTCAATATAATGCCCTTCACTGAAAAGCTCAAAGGAAAATCCGAAAAATGCTGCTATTTCCGCAAAGTTGAGGATTATTTCGATTACTGCAAGTATTCCGACAACTGCAAGTAAAATATATATGCCAATCATGAATCGAGTTTTAAAACGCTCATGAAAGCTTCCTGCGGAACTTCAACAGTACCTAACTGGCGCATACGTTTTTTACCTTCTTTTTGTTTTTCGAGAAGTTTTTTCTTACGGGTGATATCGCCGCCGTAGCATTTTGCGAGAACGTCCTTACGCATAGCCTTGACGGTTTCACGGGCGATAATTTTACCGCCTATTGCCGCCTGAATGGGGACTTCAAAGAGCTGACGGGGGATATTTTCCTTTAATTTTTCTGCAATTTTTCTTGCTCTGCCGTAAGCCTTGTCGGCATGGATTATAAATGAAAGTGCATCGACAATTTCACCGTTGAGGAGGATATCAAGCTTTACGAGTTTGGAGGGGGTATAGCCCAGCATTTCGTAGTCAAAACTTGCATAGCCTTTTGTGCGTGATTTGAGTACATCAAAGAAATCGTAGACTATTTCATTGAGGGGGAGTTCATAATGCAGTTCAACTCTTGTGTCGTCAAGGTATTTCATATCCTTGAAAACTCCACGCCTGTCCTGACAGAGTTCCATAATATTTCCGACAAATTCTGACGGGGAGAGGATATTTGCCTTGACCATAGGTTCTTCGGCAGTCTGTATAAGTGCAGGGTCGGGGTAATTTGTAGGATTGTCGATATACTGTACATCGCCGTTTGTCATAGTAACCTTGTATATAACGGACGGTGCGGTAGTAATCAAATCAAGATTATATTCACGTTCAAGTCTTTCCTGAATTATTTCCATATGGAGAAGTCCGAGGAATCCGCATCGGAATCCGAATCCGAGGGCGACAGATGTTTCTGGTTCAAAGGAAAGAGATGCATCATTGAGCTGCAATTTTTCGAGAGCCTCACGCAAATCACCGTATTTTGCACCGTCAGCGGGATATATTCCTGAAAATACCATAGGATTAACTTTTCTGTAACCTGCGAGTGGTTCGTCACACGGAAAATCATTATTTGTGACGGTATCACCCACACGGGTATCACCTATTGACTTGATAGATGCGGCAATATAGCCGACTTCGCCTGCTTCGAGAGAGCCTTTATTGATGAGAGAAGTTGCGTCCATGAAACCTGTTTCGACAACTGTAAAGACTGCACCCGTAGCCATAAGGCGGATATTGTCGCCCACTTTAACAGTACCCTCCTTAACTCTCACATATATTATAACACCCTTGTATGAATCATAATAGCTGTCGAAAATAAGGGCTTTGAGGGGCTTTTCGGTATCGCCCTGCGGGGCGGGGATATCTGTTACTATTCTTTCAAGGACTTCTTCTATATTTATGCCCATTTTTGCGGAAATTCTGGGAGCGTCCATAGCAGGTATACCGATAACGTTTTCGACTTCATTGCAAACTCTTTCGGGGTCAGCGGAGGGGAGGTCTATTTTATTTACAACGGGAACGACTTCGAGGTCGTGTTCAATTGCGAGGTAAGTATTAGCAAGGGTCTGCGCCTCGATTCCCTGAGATGCATCAACAACAAGAATTGCACCTTCGCAGGCGGCAAGCGAACGTGACACCTCATAATTGAAGTCCACATGACCTGGTGTGTCGATTAAGTTAAAAATATAGTCCTCGCCGTCCTTTGCAGTATATTTCAGGCGGACAGCACGGGCTTTAATGGTAATGCCTCTTTCACGTTCAATATCCATATTGTCGAGGAGTTGTTCCTCCATATCACGGACAGCAACAGTTTCGGTTTTTTCGAGAATCCTGTCAGCGAGAGTAGATTTTCCGTGGTCTATATGAGCAATTATGCAGAAATTTCTTATTTTATCGTTAGCCAAAAAAATACCTCCTATTTAAAATCGTCAAGGGTGAAAATTTTCCTCTGATTTAAAATCGTCAAATTTTCGCCATTGAGCCTTGACATTTCGTTCACTTCGCTGCGCTTCGTTCACTCTCATGTCAAGGGCAAAAATTTTCCTCTGATTTAAAATCGTCAAATCTGCGCTTTTGATGCCTTGCGCTTTCGTTCGCTTCACTTTGTTCCGCTCACTCTCAGCGCAAGAGCGCAGATTTTCCTCTGGTTTAAAATCGTCAAATTTTCGCCGTTGAGCCTTGACATTTCGTTCACTGCGCTGTGCTTCGTTCACTCTTATGTCAAGGGCGAAAATTTTCCTCTGGTTTAAAATTTATAATTATGAACTATGCATTATATTATACCAGATTATTCAAAATTTGTAAAGATTATTTTTTATTTTAACGTTTCAGGTAAGTATTTTTGCTTTAACTTCGTCAGAATAAACAAACATCAGACCCATATAGCAGAACAAAATTTTTGTGATATTCAGCATAATGCACAAATATCATACATTAAAATTGTCGCAGATGTAATTCATTTGCAAAATTTCTTTCATTTTTGCAAAAAATACTTGCAGTTTTTTGTGTAATGTGATAAAATATATTAATGAGAAAAAATGACTATAAAGGAGATTTTTATGGCTAAGATTAAAGTCGCTGTTATTTTCGGCGGCGTATCAAACGAAAGAAATTTGTCATCTGCCACTGCTGCGGAGGTTATCCGTGCCATTCCCGATGACAAATACGAAGTTATTCGCATAGGAATCACAAAAAAAGGCCGCTGGCTTTTCTTCCCCGGAGACATAGACGCTATCGCTGACGGAAGCTGGGAAACTGACCCCGACTGCACTTCTGCGGTGCTTTCTCCCGACCCCTTTCACCGTGGATTCATCACAATCGAAAACGGCGAGGCTTCAATAAGGCGTGTGGACGTAGTATTCCCGCTCCTTCAGGGAAAATTCGGTGCGGACGGCTCAATTCAGGGACTTCTCGATATGTCGCACATTCCGTATGTTGGCTGCGGACTTCTTGCCTCTGCCTCATGTACGGACAAGTCACATACCCACATGGTTCTTGACGACTACGGCATAAAAACCGCAGAATGGAAACTTATTACACAGAGAGAACTCAATGACCTTGAAGGAGCGTGTGACAGAGTTGCCGCAGGTATGTCCTTTCCGCTTGTCGTAAAACCTGCAAAAAGCGGAAGCAGCATCGGAAGCAGTATCGCTGAAAACAGAGAACAGCTTCTCACCGCTGTCAAAGTTGCTTTCTCAAACGATAATAAAGTCGTTGTCGAAAAATACATCAGGGGCAGGAAACTCGAAGCCGCCGTTTTCGGATATGATACACCGTTTTCATCTTTCATAGGTGAAATAATGTCCCCCGAAAAAGAATATGACCCCACCCAGACAAGCTCAGGTGATGACCTCGTTATTCCTGCAAATCTCTCAAATGAAACTCATCAGCTTATCCGTGATACCGCAGTAAATGCATACAAGGCACTCGGCTGCAAGGGTATGGCAAGAGTAGAGTTTTTCCTCACAGATGACGGTGAACTCCTCCTCAACAAAATCATAACCTCCCCCGGACTCAGATGTACAAGCATATATCCCCAGCTCATGGAATATGTCGGTATGTCCCTGCAATATCTCATAGATAAACTTCTCGAACAGGCGATAGAAAATTCAACATCATACTAATCGCCTTTATTACTACCAAAGGAGATAACTTTGAAAACAAATGCTTTAATCTCTCTTGCCATCGTTCAGTGGCAGGACGGCGAAAAAAATGAAACTGAACTCCTCACAAGGGCTAATGTCATAAAACAGGATAAAACAGATATTATTTCCTATGAGGATACCGAAGCAACAGGCTTTGAGGGTTCTGTTACAACTATTCAGGTCGAAGGCAGCAGATGCGCCACTATCACAAGAAAAGGAACTGCAAATTCATCACTCTACCTCGAAATGGGAAAAAAGAATTTCTGTCAGTATGAAACCCCCTACGGCTCTATGCAGATTGGCGTGCTTGCAAGAGAACTCCGCAATACCATAAGCAAAGACGGAAAATTATACATGAAATATACCCTCGACCTCAATTCCTCATACCTGTCAGACAACGAAATAATTATGACCGTCAAAAATGACTGATAACAAAAGAAAGGAATGTATGAAATGTCAAATCAGATAGAAAGAGCGTCTCTTCTTCTCCGTGAGATGATAGATTCCGCAATATCTTCTCTAAGGGCAGAGGGAAAAGCTCCCGATACAGACCTGCCCGAATATGTAATTGAAATACCTGCGGACAAGTCACACGGAGATTTTGCCGCAAATACCGCTATGGTCTGTGCAAGGGCTTTCAGACTTGCTCCGAGAAAAATCGCAGAAATGATTACCGAAAAAATTGACCTCTCAGGTTCAATATTTGAACGCTGCGAAATAGCAGGCGCAGGATTCATGAATTTCTTCCTCGGAAAAAAATGGTTTGCCGATACTGTCGAAGATGTCATAAATGAAAAGGAAAACTACGGCAGAACCGATTTCGGAAAGGGTAAAAGAGTCCTCGTCGAATTTGTTTCAGCAAACCCCACAGGTCCTATGCATATCGGCAACGCAAGAGGCGGTGCTATCGGTGACTGCCTCGCAAGCGTCCTCGACTGGGCAGGATATAAGGCGGAACGTGAATTTTATGTCAATGATGCGGGCAACCAGATTGAAAAATTCGGAAAATCCCTCTCCCTCAGATATATGCAGCTATGCTCGGACAAGGGTCAGCAGCTTATATATGACAACCGTAATGATACCGAAAAATTATGTGCTGAAATCTACGCACAAAGCGGTGATGGTCAGGACTTTGAAATGCCCGAAGATGTATACCTCGGCACTGATATTATCGAACACGCTGCAAATTATTACCACGAACACATCTTTGAACTCCAGAACGTTTCCGAAGAAGAAAGAAGAAATGCTCTCGTAAATTATGCACTCCCCCTGAATATCGCAGGTCTTGAACGTGACCTCAGAAAATACCGCATCGTATATGATAACTGGTTCAGGGAAAGCACCGTCCATGCCGCAAACAAAACAGCATGGGTCGTTGATGAACTTACAAAGGCAGGCAAAACCTACGAACAGGAAGGCGCAATATGGTTCAAAGCTACTGAATACGGTCTTGACAAGGATTTCGTACTCCGCAGAAGCAACGGTCTTTATACTTATATCGTCCCCGATATCGCATATCACTATGACAAGCTTGTTACCCGTAATTTTGACAAGGCTATAAATGTACTCGGTGCAGACCACCACGGCTATGTCCCCAGACTTAAAGCCGCACTTTCAGCACTCGGAGTAGATGCAGAAAATCTCGACGTTGTGCTTATGCAAATGGTTCGTCTTGTGCGTGGCGGTGAAGTTGTAAAACTTTCAAAGAGAAGCGGCAAGGCAATTACTCTTGTCACCCTCCTCGATGAAATCCCGATAGATGCCGCAAGATTCTATTTCAATCTGCGTGAAGCAAATTCACAGTTTGAATTTGACCTTGACCTTGCGGTTGAGAAATCTTCACAGAATCCCGTGTACTATGTACAGTATGCCCATGCGAGAATTTGCAGCCTTATCCGCAACCTTGAAGCCGAAGGAATTGAAATTCCCGAAAGCGCAGACCTCAGTCTCCTCGATAATCCCCGTGAAATTGAGCTTATCCGCCATATTGCAGCCCTGCCGCACGAAATTCAGCTTGCCGCAAAGACATATGACCCCGCAAAGCTTACAAAGTATGCAATCGACCTTGCAACGCTTTTCCACCGTTTCTATGACGCTTGCAGCGTGAAGAATGCCGAAAATGAACAGCTCAGAAATGCAAGAGTTCTCCTTTGCATGGCTGTAAGACAGGTTATAAAAAATGTCTTTGACATACTCAAAATAGACTGTCCCGAAAAAATGTGATTTATTACATTTCGGTAAAAAGTTAAAAATTAAATTATACGTTTCAGACAATTTCAAACATATAAAATTAGCATAATTGCAGGCTTTTCAAAGAAAATTAACAGTTTGTTCACAAAATTTTCATAAATATATGTTACAATCTGTAATATATTCGCAGAGGCATTTTAAAACGGCTTGATTTTCTTTGTTGAAGCCTGAAAAATACAAATTTTTTTAAAGAAAGGATTTATATTATGTCCAACAGATTATTTCAGGGTTTAGTTCATCAGATGCGTGATTCAATCGACGCTACTATCGGTGTAGTTGACGAAACAGCTACCATTATCGCTTGCAGCGACCTGTCCCGTGTGGGTACAACAAATGAATTTGTTTCGCTCGACCTCAGTGATTCCCACGATATCTTTATCCGTGACGGTTTCACATACAAACCTTTCGGTTCAAGAGTAAAGCCCGATTATGCCGTTTTTGTCGAGGGTGTTGACGACGCTGCCGCTAAATACGCAAGCATACTCGCTATCGCTCTCTCAAACATCAAACAGTACTATGACGAAAAATATGACAGAAACAACTTCATCAAGAACGTTATCCTCGACAACGTTCTCCCCGGCGATATCGTAATCAAGGCAAGAGAACTCCATTTCAATGCCGAAATAAGCCGTGCGGTATTCCTCATCAGAATAGTTTCCGCCAACGATATCTCGGCTTATGACGTAATCCAGAACCTTTTCCCCGACAAAAACAAGGATTTCGTTTTCAATATCACTGAAACAGATATAGTCCTCGTAAAGGAACTCAAAAGCTCACTCGATTCAAAAGACCTCGAAAAGCTCGCACGCTCAATCGCCGATACCCTCAGCAGTGAATTTTATACAAGAGTAAATGTCGGAATCGGTACGGCAGTAGTAGGCGTTAAAGACCTCGCACGTTCATTCAAGGAAGCTCAGATGGCTCTCGAAGTCGGAAAAGTTTTCGATACGGACAAGGTTATCGTAAGCTATGACAACCTCGGAATCGCAAGACTTATCTATCACCTTCCCACAACTCTCTGTGAAACTTTCCTCCACGAAGTATTCAAGGTAGGCAGTATAGATTCACTCGACCACGAAACACTCTTCACAATCCAGAAATTCTTTGAAAATAACCTCAATGTCTCCGAAACATCAAGAAAACTCTTCGTACACAGAAATACTCTCGTTTACAGACTCGAAAAAATAAAGAAGCTCACAGGTCTTGACCTGCGTGAATTTGACCACGCAATAATATTTAAAATTGCTCTTATGGTAAAGAAATACCTCTCTGCCAACCCCGTTAAATTCTGATTGAAGCATAAGAGAAAAAAATTCGCTTCACTGTTTATGTGTACAGAAAGGTACAGTTATGGTAGAACTTCAAAACGTTTCGGTTACTTATTCGAGCGGTGTTGATGCACTTAACAATATAAGCCTGAAAATAAACGACGGCGACTTTGCTTTCGTCGTCGGTTCTTCGGGCGCAGGCAAAAGTACAATGATTAAGCTCCTGCTGAAAGAAATAGACGCAACAAGCGGAACTGTTACAGTAAACGGCTATAACCTCAACACCCTCAAAAAAAGAAAAATTCCTGAATTTCGCCGTACCCTCGGATTCGTCTTTCAGGATTTCAGACTTATTCCGTCAATGACGGTATATGAAAATATTGCTTTCGTACTGCGTGTTATAGACGCACCGCCAAAATTCATAAAGAAAAGAGTCCCCTACGTTATCAGCCTTGTCGGTCTTGATTCAAGAAAAGACTCCTACCCCGATGAACTCTCAGGCGGTGAAAAACAGCGTGTGGCTATCGCCCGTGCGCTCGTAAATGACCCGCAGCTTATAATTGCCGATGAGCCTACGGGAAATATCGACCCCGAACTCTCATACGAAATCGTTGAACTCCTCAAAGGTATCAACGATCAGGGTACTACTATCCTCATGGTAACTCATGAACATGAACTCGTCCGCCATTTCGGAGGACGTATCATAAGTATAACAGATGGTGAAATCGTATTCGATGAAGTCGTTACGGGTATCAATGACGAACTCCTCAAAGAAGAAATGCTCGCTGCCGCAAATGCACAGAACCGGCAGTCTCAGCCTCAGCCGCCTGTACAGCCTCAGATTCCTCAGCCGCAGGAAACAGAACCCGCTGACGAAATACCTCAGTATTCCTCCACGGAAGATGCCCTTGTAAGGTCGTTCATGGACAGAATTGACGAGGATAACGAGGAAACTGCCGAAATCAATATTCAGCCTGCGGAAAATCACACCGACAGCGCAGATAACGTCATCGCCGAAATTACAGGCGGTATGCAGGCTGATGACATTATCGCCAAAATAACCGCAGATTCTCAGGAGGGTACACTTTCCGAACAGATTATGAGTTCGGAAAAAATTATCGACCCCAAGCAGACTGTCGAGGAAATTATGAAGGAAATAGCCGAAAACCCCGAAGTACAGCCATTACCCGAAAACATCACTGAAAATGAAAACAGAAAAGATGAAAATACGGGAGGTAAAGTATGAAAATAAGCGGTATAAATTATCTCGCAAATCAGGGTATCGAAAATATAGGCAAAAATAAAACAATGACATTCGCAACTTTCTGTGTCCTCCTCATATCCCTTCTGCTTGTCGGTGCATCTGCCCTTTTCTACATGAATATGAATTCCATGATAACAGGTCTGGGAAATCAGAACGAAATAGCTGTATACCTCAGCCCCGCAACTCCGCAGGAGAGAGTTACAGGCTTTCAGGCGGAACTTTCCGCAATAGAAAATGTCGACAAGGTAGAATATATCTCAAAGGAACAGGCTCTTGCAAAAATGAAAAGCCAGATTTCAAAAGGTCAGGCTATTTTTGACTATATCGACGGCTATGATTTCATGCCTGACGGCTTCAAAGTAACCGTCAGGGACATAAACAGAATTGAATCAACTACTTCAAATATACTTATGCTCGCAGACGTACAGAGCGCAAGCGCATCAACTCAGGTCGCTGAATTTCTCAGACAGCTCAGAAGAGTGGTTACACTCATCGCAGGCGCAGTAATAGTCGCCCTGTCTGCCGTTTCAATGATAATGATTTCAAATACCACAAAGGCAAGCGTTTTCGCAAGACGTGAGGAAATCCAGATTATGAAATATGTAGGTGCTACCGATGCATTTATCCGTACACCTTTCTTCATAGAAGGCATGATAACAGGATTTTTCGCAGGCGCAGGAGCATTTTTCATAACATGGGCAGTATATGATGCCGTGTATCAGATACTTTCAAAACAGGGTATGCTTATGAGTGTTTTCGGAGGAGCAAACAGCATAATTCCATTCTCCGAAATAAGAATCCCCCTCGCTCTGGCATATGTGCTGACAGGCGCATTCGCAGGCGCACTCGGAAGTGTCATAAGTACAAAACGTCACCTCGATGTATAATTCGGAAAGGAGTGCAGGTGCATAATACACCGTTTCTTATATGAGCAGACTGAGCATTTTTAAAAAAATTATCTCTTTTGTAGTCTGTATGTCAGTATCAGCCGCCGCCGCTGCCGCATATCCCGCAATCACAGACAAAAACGCTGCGGCTCAGACAGTTATCGAAATACAGGAACAGAGAAAGTCAAATGAGGAGAAAATAAATGAGCTTGAAGCACAGCTTGCCACCCTCGAAGGCGACAAGAAAAAAGAAAAGGAATTTCAGACCTCACTCTATGAACAGATAGCCCTCATTCAGGACAATATAAACCTCCTCAACGATGAACTCGGAAAAATATCAGACGATATAAATTCCGCAAGCGAAAATATCTATTACCTCGATATGGATATCAATAAACAACAGGCTCAGATAGAGGAGAAAATAGAAGTCTTTAAGGACAGACTCTGCAAAATATATATGTCAAGCAATGAGAGCATCGCTTCTATAATTCTCGGCTCGGCAAGTTTCTATGATATGATGTCAAGAGTTCAGATGATGAACCGAATGAGTGAATATGATGAGGAACTTATCACGGGTATCATCGAACAGATTGACAACCTCGAACAGAGTAAAAATGATATCGAAAAGGAAAGAATTGCCCTCCAGCTTAAAATGGAGGATCAGGAAAGAAAAATCTCCGAAAAAGCTGACGAAATCAATGCCCTCAATGCAAAAATGGTTAAAACTACCGACGAAATAAACAGACTTGCTCTCGAACAGGAAAAAATTAACCTCGATAAAGATACTCTCGCAAAAAATAATGCGGCTCTTAAAGCGGAAGAAGAAAAAATAAATGCCGCTGTTCTCGCTCAGAAACAGGAAACCGAAAAACGCCTCGCAGAAGAAGCCGAGAAAAAAGCCGCTGAAAAAGCATCGGCAGAAGCTAAAATCGCTAAGGAAAAAGCTGATGCCGCCGCTGCTGCAAAATCAGCTCAGGAAGCTGCCGAAAAAGCCGCCGCAGATGCTAAATCCGCTTACGAAAAAACTGCCGCTCAGGCTGAGGCTGATAAAAAAGCCGCCCAGTCATCTGCCGCAAAAAAAGCTCAGGAAGAAGCCGCAAAAGCTGCTGCTGCCGCAAAAGCCGCTCAGGAAGCAAAGGAAAAAGCCGCTGCCGAAGCAGCCGCAAAACAGGCGGAAGAAGCCCGCAAAGCTGCCGAGGCTGCCGCAAAAGAAGCCGAAGAAGCTCAGAGAGCTGCCGAAGAAGCCGCTCAGAAAGCTGCCGAGGAAGCCGCTCAACAGCCCCAGTATGTAAGCCCTTACCCTTCATCAGAATTTATCTGGCCTGCCCCCGGATTCAGCTATATCACAAGCGGTGTCGGTCCTCGCTGGGGTATGTCGCATAACGGTATAGATATCGGAGATGCAGGTATATACGGAGGTGCTGTCGTTGCATCAAAAGCGGGTACTGTCGTGGTCGCAGAAAATTACTGCCCCCATGATTACGGAAAATCAGGAAGCTGCGGCTGCGGAGGCGGTTACGGAAGATATGTCGTTATAGACCACGGTGGTTCTTATACAACCCTTTACGGTCATATGTCAAATGTGGCGGTATCTGTGGGACAGTATGTTGAACAGGGCGAAGTTATCGGCTATGTCGGTACAACAGGCTGGTCAACAGGCGCACATCTCCACTTTGAAATAAGAATTAACAACGTTTACCAAGACCCCGAACAATATGTGAGTCCTTAAAAATATGACCTGTCCGAACACACGGACAGGTCTCATTTTGATAATAAAGAAAGTGATGATAGAAAAATGAATAAAAAAATAAGCCTCGGACTTGCAATAAGCCTTGTAGCAGTTTCAGTGGCAGTCACGTTTATACTTACATCTTTTTTCACGCTCAGAAAATATAACAGCCAGATAGTCGATGTAAATGAAAAAGGCAAAATATACAGTTCCTTACAGCTCCTCGATGCAAGGACAAGAGAAAAATATTACGGCGATATCAACGAACAGAACCTCAGCGAAGGTATACTGAAAGGCTATATAAACGGTCTCGGCGATAAATTTTCAAAGTATCTCAGCAAAGAAGAATATATCTCCGAAAAAACCAATAATTCAGGCGAAGTCGTGGGTCTCGGACTTACTCTCGCTCAGGATTCAAGCGGATATATGAGAATCTCCGAAATAATAGACGATTCACCTGCCTCGGACGAAGGTCTTGAAATAAATGACATGATAACATTCGTCGAAAAACTCGATGTGAAAAAAGCAGGTTTTGATGCGTCTGTCGAAGCTATGAGAGGTACAGAAGGCAGTGATATAACAATTACCGTAAGACGTGACGGTATCGACAAGGAATATACCCTCACAAGACGTGCAATGGAAGTGAAAACCGTTACAGGCGAAATGTTAAGCGGTTATGTCGGATATATCAAAATAACGGGATTCAAGGAAAATACCCCTGAACAGTTTGTGGATATACTCGAAAGATTAACTTCAAACGGTGCGGAAAACCTTATTTTCGACCTGCGTGACAACAAGGGCGAACTAATTGAACCAATGACTGAATGTATAGACCCGCTCCTCCCCGAAGGTGTTGCCGCTGTCGCAGAATATAAGGACGGTCATACGGAAACGGTCGTATATTCTGATGAATCAGAACTCAGTATACCAATGATTGTGCTTGTAAACGAAAATACAGCAAGTGCCGCAGAAGTATTTGCCGCTGCCCTCCATGATGCAGGAAAAGCCGAAATAATAGGCGTTCAGACCGCAGGTAAAGGCGTTTTGCAGGAAACAAGCGAATTGCAGAACGGAAGCGCAGTAGTCCTCACTGTTGCGGAAATTCAGACACCTGTATCAGGTTCTTTCAATACAACAGGCATAACCCCCGACTATATAGTCGAAAATGATTCCTCAGATGCCCAGTATAACAAGGCTCTCGAAATAATCCAGCAGAAAAAGAACGGTCAGTCCTGATATATTGCACTATCCCACGGCGAAAGCTGTGGGATTTTTTGTTTAAATTAAATGAATTTTATAGTAAAAATAAAAAAATATATAAAAATGGAAGAAATAGTCTTTTCAAATGAATAAAAATATGTTATAATATATTATATTTCTTAACAGGAGGGAATTTTATGAGAGAAATGGAGCTTTATCAACTCTGGCTTGATAACCTTGCGGACGGCGAACTCAGGACAGAGCTTGAAAGTATCAAAGGCGATACAGAGGCTATAAAAGACAGATTTTACAGAGACCTTGAATTTGGAACAGGCGGTCTGCGTGGCGTTATAGGCGCAGGTAACAACCGTATGAACGTGTATACGGTAAAACGTGCCACTCAGGGTTTTGCTGACTATCTCAATCAGGAATATAATAACCCCAGCGTTGCTATTTCTTTCGACAGCAGAAACAAGTCAGATGTTTTCTCAAAAGCTGCCGCAGAGGTTCTTGCTGCAAATGGCATAAAAGTACATATTTATGCCGAACTTATGCCTACACCATGTCTTTCTTTTGCTGTGCGTGAACTTAAATGTCAGGGCGGTATTATGGTTACTGCAAGCCATAACCCCGCAAAATACAACGGCTATAAAGTTTACGGTGATGACGGCTGTCAGATTACGCTCAGAGGTGCGGAAATAATCCTCGAAAAAATTAATTCACTCGATATTTTCAAAGATGTCAAAACATCTTCATTTGATGAAGAACTTGCAAAAGGCAATATAAAATATATTTCAGATGAGGTCATCGAAAACTTCTATAAGAACGTTCTCGCAGAAGGTATCAATACCGACCTCTGCGCTTCAAGCGGTCTGAAAGTCGTATATACTCCCCTCAATGGTACAGGCAATAAGCCCGTCCGTGAGATACTCAGAAGAATCGGTATTTCAGATGTTACAGTCGTTAAGGAGCAGGAAAACCCTGACGGAAATTTCACTACCTGCCCTTATCCCAACCCCGAAATAAGAGAGGCTCTCGAAGTGGGTCTCAGATACTGCAACGAAGTTAAACCTGACTTGCTCCTCGCAACAGACCCGGACTGCGACCGTGTGGGTATCGCTGTACCTGACGGAAACGGCGGATATGCTCTTTTCAGTGGCAACGAAGTGGGTGCTATGCTCCTCGAATATATCGCTGACCAGAGAACCAAAAACGGTACTATGCCCAAAAATCCCGTTGCCGTTAAAACTATCGTTACAACTGATATTGTAAACCTTATCGGCAAGGAATACGGTGTTGAAATTATTGACGTTCTTACAGGTTTCAAATTTATCGGCGAACAGATTAAGCTCCTTGAGGACAAGGGCGAGGAAAACCGCTATATATTCGGATTTGAAGAAAGTTACGGATATCTTTCAGGTACTTATGTAAGAGACAAGGACGCTGTAAATGCTTCAATGCTCATATGTGAAATGGCTGCATATTACAGAACACAGGGTATCTCTCTCATTCAGGCAAGAGAAAACCTCTATAAAAAATACGGTGTGTTCTATCAGACACTTTACAGCTTTACTTTCGAGGGCGAAAGCGGTATGAAGAAAATGGAATCTATCATGACCGCTCTCAGAAATACTCCTCCCACAGAAGTAGGCGGTCTTAAAGTTGTACGCTTTGACGACTACAAGACAAGTATTTCCAAAAATCTCACTGACGGAACTGAAACAGAAATTCTCCTTCCCAAGTCAAATGTTCTTGCATTTTTCCTCGAAGGAAATTCAAAGGTAGTTATCCGTCCTTCGGGTACAGAGCCAAAGATAAAGGCATATCTTGCCGCCAAAGCTCCCACTCATGAAGATGCCGCAGTTCTCGAAAAGAAACTCCATGACGACTTCACTAAAAACTTTGAATAATTAATACAAAAGCCTTATGGTATCAACCATAAGGCTTTTTTTGAAAGGATAAGAATTATGGTGTACTCCTGTTATTATCCTTTTAATACAGCCTCAGAATACATAACAACACCATTTGTTGAATTTGGGTGAATATGGTCCAGCAAATACCTGCGGTCAGGTGAAGTCAGAAGTTCAGCCTGTATCCTGTTATTTGCATTTATGAAACCGACAGAAGTATCTCTGCAATATTCTTCCAGAGCGGAGGAATACTCATTATTCAGTTCTGTTTTTTCTTTGTATGAAAGTTCACAGAAAGGGTCACCGTCAGTAGAATACCATGGGGCGATAAGTATAGCTTTTGAAAATGAAGGCTTTGAAGAAAGGGCATTTATCAGTTCATCAGTTTTAGAAACATATTCCTCTGCTGTCATTGCACATACGCTCTTATCTCTGTACCTTACATCGTTTGTTTCGAGAGCTATGACATATAATTCAGCATCAGGTATTTCGTCTGTTCTTTCGGGCATATATGAAACAGTGCAGCCTCCTTTTGAATAGTTTGATATCTTTTTATGCGGGAAAAACTCTCCGACAGGCTCATACCACGGACAGCCGCCGTTTTTTGTGCCTTCGGTCACACTGTCTCCGATAAAGCATACCGATTCAGCTTTTTTCATTTCTGAATACAATAATCCTGACTTCATTTCATTTGTAAGGTTTACCCCTTTTGTTTCAGAGCGAATGAAACCATTTTCGCTGAAATAGTATCTCTCTGTAACAGAGGTAATATCCATTTCATGTCCGAACACAACATCAGTTATTATGCTGTTTGAATTGGCAGCAAGTTCAATATCATCTGTTGTAAGCTGCGCTCTCAGTTCCTTATTGTTCATAATTTCATAAACAGGAACAGCACGGAAATTGCCGTCAGCCCTTGCATGAGTATAAAGCGGAACGATGTTTCCGCCGATGACTTGTTTATTTTCCCTGTCGATATATAGTATGCTCCCATTTGAAGAGCATTATCAGAATAATTGAAATAAGAATATGCTCCCACAGCTATCAACGCAGAAGAAGCAGATGTGATCAATCCGATTGAAACTCTTTTGGTATAATTTTTAGATGTCAATGTGTTGCTTTTTTCTTTGCTGAGTAAATAGCCGCTCATGTAATAAGGATAGAAACCAATTATTCTTGCTGCTGCAAATGTATTGTCAATACTTGGATAAAAACCTGCAAACAATGCTGTGATGAACAGAATCAGGTTAATCTCTTTGAATCCTGCAATGCGATGAGCAGTCAGTCGCCATACAACAAGAGCTGTAAGATACCAGTAGGAATACATTGGCTGAAGCAAGGAACTGAAACCATATATAAATCCGGTGATACTGTTGAAAACAAAATAGAGTATAATCAGTTTCAGAATGTTTTCAAAGCTGCATGAGCGTTCACTTTTGCCGAAAAATCCGGAAATAAACACAAACGCAGGCATATGAAACATATAGATAAGGTCAACAGTTGCATTGACTGATTCTGCTCTGTCCTGAAACGGGTACAAAATATGTGCAAAAACAGTCAGAAGTATGAGCAGACCTTTTATATTGTCCCAATATATGCTGCGTTTTTTACTATTGATATTATCCATTAAATATCCGCCCCCGTAAACATAACCTGATAACTCAGCCCCGTAAACTCCCTGAGAAAGTCCATATCTGAGAAATTCAGACCGTAGTTGTGTGTTTTACCGCTGTCCTTGCCAGTGCAGAGGTAGTCAATTTTGAGCTGGTCGAGATGCTCGGTGCGGAGGGTTTCACGGTCAAAGCCATTTTCTTTCAGGTGATACAGCACGATGCGTGAGAGCTGCACCTGCACAATGCGGTAACTTTCAGTGTCGGCACAATGGTCGAGAATACCCAGAATATCGAATATCGTTTCGGTATCTTTAAGGTGTTCGGTATTATACTCCGTTTCGGGGACGTAATCAATATACTTATCATTATTCAGGAACTGCACTGTGCAATTCACATAGGGAATAATTTTTAACTGCATTTCAAGGCTGATTTCACTTCCACGGCGCAGGCTCGCCCAACGCTGAGACAGGGAACTTACTGACTTGAACACGCTTCTTTTCTTGCTTGCCTGCGGAATGATTGGCGTATCGTCATTGTTTATCAGGTAATCTGTCGGAACGTCGAAGTATTCCGCTATTCTCGTTATCATGTCGAGATTAGGCATACCGTCATTCACCCATTTGGTGACGGTTGCAGCCGATATACCAAGTTTCGTGGCTAATGCTCTCGGCTTGATTCCTTGTTCGTCACATAATTCATTGTATTTTCTCCAAAAGACAGTCATTTTATGTACCTCCAATTTGTGAAAAAAGGCAGAACTTAAACCGTTCTGATTATTTTTCTTGATAAACACTACTTAAATAGCATATAATATGATTTATAGATTGTAATGTATCATTTTATTTCTTATTATAGCACATTAAATGCAAGCTGTCAAGGTAAATAAACCACGACTTCAATCAATGTGGGAATGGCAGGGACAGCGTTGCAAGCTGTATTCTCGGAAAACATGAAGTATAGAGGACAAGTAAAGGACAAAACCTGTTTTTGAATAAAATAAAAAAGAGGAAACGCCTGTATTTCGGCATTTCCTCTAACAAAATCTGGCAGGGGCAGAAGGACTTGAACCCTCGGCACGCGGTTTTGGAGACCGCTGCTCTACCAACTGAGCTATACCCCTATATTTTTGTTGTATCATCTGCAACGTATATTATTATATCAGATATAAAACAAAATGTCAATAGTTTTTTAAAAAAATATTTTTTTAACTAAATAAACATTCCCCTGCCATACAGCAAGGGAATGTTTTCATCTTAAATTGCAAACCATTATAAATTCCTCATCAGTTTCGGAAACAGTTTCAAAGCCGAGTTTTCTGTACATTCTGAACGCATAATTTTCCTTCTGGACGGACAGCGAAACTCTTTCATAATTATTTTTGAGTTCAGTGAGTATAGCTTTCATCAGGTCAGTGCCTATGCCGATATTTCTGTAATCGGGCAGGACTGATATTGCAAGCGAGGGGGTATAGTCGTCTATATGCCCGTAATCGTCCATAATCCGCACCCATACAGCACCGATTATATTATCATCATGGACAGCGGCAAATGCTTTATCATGCGGAGATTTTCCGAAATCCTTCACATAGACCTGCAATTCGGGCTGTAAAATGATGTTTTCGGGAGGGGGTTCAATTCCCTCAGGAATAAAAATCGCATGATAGAGGAATTTATTCAAAACATCATATTCTGATTTTTTTAGTTCTCTTATGTTGTAGTTCATAGTATACCTTATATCGAAACATATTCGGGGTCTAAGTTATATTTTTTAAAATACTCGTCAATAATATTTTTGTTTATATTTTTGCCTATGGTAATGATAACGGGTTGACCGTCTGAAACGGGAGATATTTCTGATTTTTCGGGGGTTATGTTTATTTTCAGCCAGCCGTCGGAGCAGGGGAGAAATCCTTTCAGACGTGTGATATTTCCGCATTTTTCGTCATTCATGATATCACGGGTTATTTTTTCAATAACGTCATCAGGGAGTTTTATATGCATGAAATAATGCACCTCACCGCCGATATCTTCTATATTGAATTTTTTGACATAGCTTGAACATCTGTAAGAAGAATTTTTAATATTTTCAAAATCCTCATCATTCAGGTTATCCCAGTTTTTTATGAAAATATCCTTTTCGGAAAGTTTTCTGTCGCATTTTATGGCAGAGAGAGCGTTATTGATTTTATTGAGAACAGTATCTTTGCTGAAATTCTCATCTGGATTTATTTTGCTGACGACAAGTTTTCCGCAGCATGAAGCTTGTGAAGCGAGGAGATACTCCATTTGTTCGGAGAGAAATTCATCTGTTTCAGGGTCTGCAATTGTGATGATACTTCCGATTTCAAACCACCTGTCGAGGGGGGAGTCGTGTATCAGGTCAAAAAATTCGTCCATATCGAAAATTCCCGAAGGTTCAATGATAACACGGTCAAAATGCTGCATACCGAGGGCGATAAGCTGAGTTTTGAAGCGTCTTTTATGGCAGTCAGGGTCACAGCCGCCGCTTATCATTTCGATAGCGCAGTTTTCGCAGCGCAGTTCCTGCAATATCATCATATCGACATTTACCGCCCCGAAATCGTTTTCGAGTATAGCAATTCTCAGACCTTTACCAAGGAGATAGCCTGCATATTTTTTAATGAAAGTAGTTTTGCCTGCACCGAGGATACCTGTTATCAAATCAACCTTTGTCATAAAAACCTCCTATTTAGAATGGGGGAGCCGCCATTGAGCCTTGTGATTTCGTTCACTTCACTGCGTTCCGTTCACTCTCATCACAAGAGGCGGCTTTCCCCCAAGCCCCCTTGTTTAGAATGGGGGAGCCGCCGGTTAATTATGAATTATGCATTATATTTTAATTTGAGTTCCGCCAACTGACCTTATACTGAGAATCTGACAACTGTTTTCACCGAAAACGCTGTTCATTTCGTCCGCATAATAGTCTGCGAGGTATGCAGGGACAAATGCCTGAATAGTGCCTGCAAAACCGCCGCCGTGAACTCTTACTGCACCACTTCCGCTCAGACGTCTTTTGCTTATCATTATAGCGAGGGGGATTTCCTGATTCTGGGGATTTTTTACGGAATAGAGGTTTTGCAGGAGGTTAGCCGAAGAATCGCCTGATTCGTTGACAAGGCGGAAAAATTCTTCGGTATCACCGATTTCGAGGGCTTCCGCCTCCTGTACGGCACGGTTATTTTCCGCAAAGAAATGTGCTGCACGAAGTATTGCACGGTCCGAACATGATTTTCTCAGTTCAGGCAGTTCTGAATAGAATTTATCTTCATCGACATCACGCAGAAATTCACAGTCAAGGGCATTTGCGACTGTTTTCATTTCCGCAGGTACGGAAACATATTCATCTGTAAGGTCTGCATGGCTTCCCTTTGTATTTGTTATGCAAAGGCTGTAACCTGCTCCCGAAAAATCAAAGTCCACTGAATTTATTGAAGGATTCATGGGATTGAAGAAATCTATTGAAACGAATCCTCCGACAGAACAGACCATCTGGTCCATGAGACCGCTTGCTTTTCCGAAGTATACATTTTCTGCAAACTGACCTATTTTAGCGATTTCGACAGCACCCATTCCGCCGTCATTGAATAAATCGTCAATTATAGTTCCGACAAGGACTTCAAAGGCAGCCGATGATGACAGACCGCTTCCGCTCAGTATATCAGAAGTTGTATAGGCATCAAATCCGCCTACTTTCACGCCTGATTCAACAAAAGCAGATACAATGCCACGCACTATTGAATTTGAATTTCCTTTTTCGTCATCAATGATGTCGAGTGAATCGAGATTTACTTCATTAGCCTTATGACCTTCTGATTTGATTCTTATTACATTATCGTCATTGAGGGAAACAAAGGCTATAACATCGAGATTTACCGCAGCCGCAAGCACACAGCCGTGCTGGTGGTCTGTATGGTTTCCGCCGACTTCGGTGCGTCCGGGGGCTGAAAATACATATATATCGCCGTGTTCGGGATACATTTTTGAAAATTTTTCAGCCGCACCTATGTATCTGACTTTTTGTCTTAAAAGTTCTCTGTCTGATTTGCCGTAGAGTTTCTGCATAGTTTTGTCAAGGCTTCCGTTTGAAAGACCGTTTATAAATTCCTGAATATTCATATACTGCTCCTTTGAATTATTGTATTAAGTATATTATAACTTATTTGAAAGAAAAAATCTACAATTTTACGAAATTTTTTCATGATGTCACAATATTTAAGTAAAATGATAATTTAAGTAAGCTATAACCAATATTGAATGATGTTTTTAACGTTTCCTACAAATATTCAGCAATATTCCGAAAAGTCTTGACAAAACAATTTTTATCGGTTATACTTTAATCAATAAATAAAGTGTTATTTAATTAAATGGTGCATAATTTAATTAAAAAAGGAGAATTTCAATGCAGATAAAAATATTATCCGAACCCCTCCCGAATATTCCGTGGCAGGACAAGCCCGAAAATTATACCGCTCCCGTATGGAGATATTCCGAAAATCCGATTATAAACAGAAACCCTCTCCCGA
>ODAI012875803.1_pt1 | contig 34975 bp, 28 predicted proteins | sample 1539321 | NCBI WGS metagenome assembly ODAI01 (sample SAMN02144231, study PRJEB22623) | gut metagenome | biome: sheep rumen | host: Ovis aries | place: New Zealand
ACCTTGTTAAAGATATTGATGGAAATATTATTTCAAGTAGTATTTCCTATAAAAAGTTAAGTCTTATTGAAAAAAGAAAAGGGTGGATTGTTGATTTTAAACAATCTTAATTAGCATCAATGGTTATTATGGAGCGTTTACGAATTTCATGATTTTTAATCCGGAAATGAATAGGGTAACAGTTGATCAGTCGGTTGAGTGGGTCACGCTGGCATTCAAAGAGATAGCCAGGGCTCCGAAACTGTTTGCACTGAATGTGGCCAGTGTTTTCTGCATCACTGCATGTATCGATCTTTTTATTATGAGTATGCCGCTCATGTACCTGCTGTATGTTATGTATTTCTGTATTTTCGGCACGGTAATCCTTAATCTAAACAGCTACCGCCGCAAACAGGAGCATCTGATCAGCTTTTATGCCGGTTTTAAAGCTCCGTATATGTCCAGACTGCTTAAATCCTGCACCTTCATGTTAATCGGCAGTGTTGCCGCCCTGGCTGCTTCCATGTGTTTTTTATATTACAAGGGATTTTTCAACCAGGAAAATATCGAACAGCTGAAACTGGTTATTTCAAGGCTTACCTCTCCGGAGCAGCTCAAACAGCTGGAGGTGGCCTTTACAAAGTTAAGTTCCAATCCTGCTGATCTTTCCCTTCTGGCAGAGCTGTTTCCTGGAGTTGAACTCAATTCTGTGCTGGTTCTTATTCAGCAGCTGATGATCAGCCTGATGATTTTTTTCCTGCTGTTTCTGCTGGTAGCCAGCTATTTCTGGCTTGTTCCGTATTTCTGCACTCTGTGTTACGAAGATTTGCAGAACAAGAAACTCAATATGTACGGTTTATCCTTCAAGGCTGCATTTTCTTTTAAAAACTTCCTGCCGATGCTTGGCTTCGGTGTCTCGATTTTCGTGATTACTTTCATCTACAATCTGCTGCTTAGCCAAATGATCTTATCCCTCGGCAATTCGACGCTGCAGGTTCTGGCGGGAGCTCTTAAGGATGCGGTAAGTTCCTGTTTTATTCTTTACGCTGTTTATTTCCTCTTTCTTGATCTGTTTTCCAACCACAGGGAGGAAAAACAGGAGGTAGAGGCTGAAAGAATAGATCCGAAAAGAAAAATGGCCGCAAATGCGGAAATAAAGAAATTGTAATGTACAGATCAATTTGTTGTTTATTATGAACTATTGCCCAATCGGTAAAGGAGAACTTGTATGCTTGAAATAATTGCTGCGCTTGCGGTTGCAGGCTGTGTTGCCGGTTTTCTTGCCGGGCTGCTTGGTGTCGGGGGTGGGATCATTTTTGTTCCGGTGCTGTTCTTCCTGCTTAAGAGTTATCTCGGGATGGATCCGCAGCTGGCTATAACCGTGGCGACAGCAACCTCACTGGGATGTATGATCCCGACAACGTTATCTTCCTGTATTTCTCACTACCGCAGGGGAAATATGGATCTGCAACTTTTAAAACGCTGGCTGCCAATCCTCATTCTTGGAGTTATCAGCGGAACTGTGGTGTCTGCATTCTACGGCGGACTCTGGCTGAGCGTCCTTTTCGGCATCATTATTATTACCGCAAGTCTGAATATGCTTTTTCGTGCCAAGGCCCCGCCATTGAGGGATTCTCTTCCCGGAACCGCAGGTCAGAGTGCCATGGCTATGTTTGTTTCTTTTTTCTCAGTGATGCTCGGAATTGGAGGCGGTACCCTTACCGTTCCGCTCCTGACATCCTGTAATTTTCCTGCTAGAAGGGCTATCGGAACTGCATCGGCCATCGGTTTGATTATCTGTCTGCCCGGAGCTGTAAGTACTCTTATTTTTTCGCAGACTCCCCAGATCGAACATAACCTGCTTTTTGTCGGTAAGATCAGTTTCATGATTGTGGGTTGTATCATTCCTTTTTCGGCACTGACGGCGCCGGTGGGTGTAATGATCAACCGTCGGATTGATCCGGTACTTTTAAAACGTCTCTTCGGGATCATGATGATCCTGACCGGTCTCAAGATGCTTCACAGTGCATTTTTCTGAGTTTGGATTTGAAAACAGCAGGAGCGGCTCGCCTTGAAGAATTTATGGAGTCAAATCGGCTGATGTAAGATTGTTTGTTTTTAACTGAGATGAGAGTTGGTTTATGAAAAAAATTTGTTTTTTAGCTGCTTTGATGCTGTCAGGTATTTTCTGTTGCCGGGCATCAGACTGGGAACTGATGAAATTTGATAACAATTACGCTGAAATAAACAGCAGTGCCGGTCTTGTGCTTTCAATTTCCAAAGTAGAATACAGGGATGTGACATCTGAAGTTGCCCATATGTCCGAACTTATGGAATGTGACCGGCCTGTTTTTGAAAAGGATAACAGAAACTTTACCGTGAAAAACTGTAAGATTGGCACTGCGCGTCAGAATATCTACGCCAGACAGCTAGAGCAAGATGAAGGCAAAAAAACTCCCGCCACCTATCTGCAGGTTTATCTCATCGGTGACAGTCTTCCTGCTGATGCTGAATTCGAAAAGGAGGCACTGGCATTCCTTGAAAAAAATTATATCGACAATCCATATGAAGGATGGATTGAAAACAGACTGTCCGGGGAAAAATCCTCCTTTCTGGTTGAGAACCTGTCGCTCCGAACCTCTATTACCGTTAATATGGCTGAATATCCGGAAGAAAAGGAGCAGAAAAGGGATGATTACCGGGCAGGACTGGCCAAAACGCTGCTGTGCAAAGACTCTAAACAGAACGGTGAAGTTTTTGTCATGAGTGACTGCAGTACTTTCAAGGTATATGAGATCAGAGAACTGGCCGATCGGCTTTATGTTCTGTTCAGCATCAATTTTGATTCCTATGACAAACCTGAAGTTAAAGCTAAACTTGATGAACTGTATGAGCAACTGAAAAAGGACAATCAATAACCTTGTTTTATACGTGAAAGCTACCGCAATGCTTTCACGTTTTGATTCACATTCTATCAATTTGAAAAAGTTCCGGCTCCTGCTTTAAGGGCCGGGATTTTTTTCATACGATCTGTTTCATTTTTGCAGCGTTAATTTTGCAGTGGCCGGATCTTCATGTTAATTCTTTGATTCTACAGTGTTTTTATTGTTCTGAGATCGCGATCAAGTTATAAGAAATATATTGTGATGGTATTAACTTAATTATCATAATTTACAGAAATCTGTATATTCAGGTGTTATCATGAAATCAGGGGTATAAGCGTTATAGACTGCGAATATATTTGACTGCTGTGTTGATCCCTTTCCCGGTTTTATGCCTTCATTATTGGTTTTTGGATTTGTAAGTGAGGTTACCTTGAAGAATTTGGTTTTACTGCTGTGCGCAGCTGCTGTTGCTGCGGTTGCCGTGTCTGTCTGGGCGTTACTGTCCGGAGCGAAGGCTGCTGTTGTTGTTATGCTGGTTGTTTCCGTCCTGCTTCTGGCCGGACTGCTGTTTGCCTCGTATAAACTTTCCGGCTCTGTTGTATTTCCACGAGCTCTTTTGGCCGGTGCTGAGCGCAAGATAGAGGAGGGCAGTACTGAACAGCTGTTTGATGATTCAGAATCAGCTGAAGTCCTCAATGCTTTGTTTAATAAGTTTAAAGCAGCTGCTACTGCCGACGAGAATGAACTGGTAGGGATCCTGAATGAAGCGGTAGATTTTCAGCAAAACGCCAATAATGCCATTACCTCTTCGTCTGAAGATGTGCTGTCCCAGGTTATAACCGCATCGGCGTCGGCTGATGAAATGACCGCAACATCGGTGGAAATTGCCAAAAGCTGCAACAATGCCGCAGCCAAGTCCGATGATGCCAGAAATCTCGCCAATGACGGTATGAATGTGGTTCATTCCACTGTTTCCAATATCAGAAGTCACAGCAAGAAAACCAAGGAAGATGCCCAGATCATTGTAAAACTTAGTGAACAGACCCAGAAGATTGATTCCATTATTTCCACTATTCAGGAAATCGCCTCACAGACCAATCTGCTGGCGTTAAACGCGGCTATTGAGGCTGCCCGTGCCGGTGAACACGGCCGCGGATTTGCGGTGGTTGCCGATGAAGTTAGATCTCTGGCGGTAAGGACTGCCCAGTCTACAACCGAGATCAGTGAAATGATTTCAAATGTTCAGAATGACGCAAGAACCGCCAGCCTCTCCATCGAGTCAACCGTATTCCAGATGGATGAGGTTGCCGCTTCAGCCGAGAAACTGCAGGATACCCTTAATGATATTACCGCTAAGATCCTCGATGTTAACCAGGAGATTATTCAGATCGCAACGGCAACTGAACAGCAGACTGCAACATCCAACGAACTGTCACAGAATATCCAGCGTATTACCGAGACTTCTAAACAGCTTAATCAAAAGGCTACGGAGGTCAGGGATTCTACCGGTGCGATTGCATCTCGTGCTGTTGATATCACCAGACGGATGAAGTAACTGTTACGCATCTGTTCGCGTGTAGTGTGTTAGTTTTATCAGCCCGGATCAGTTTGATTCGGGTTTCTTTATTAGAATTAGAGAGCGGGATTATAGAACCGGCTGAATTATCTCAGAGTAGTCTGACCTGCAGGTGGACTTTGGCCTGATATATATGCGGTCGGTACCGTAACAGTATGTAATCGGTTTATCGAATATCTTTTTTGATTTGGTATAATAGGCAGAGTTTTTGAAATTTGAAGTCTGTAACAGAGGTAAAGAAATGGAAAACAGATTACAACAGGATATTGCAAGAATTGTAAGTGATGCGCTGAAGGAAGATCTCGGCGGAAAGCTGGATGCTTCACTGGATATTACCGCTCAGCTGATCCCGGCAGAGCAGAAAAGTGTGGCTACTGTTATAACTAGAGAGGACTGCGTCTTCTGCGGTACTGAATGTGTTAACGAGGTTTTCAGACAGCTCGGCGGCAACGTGGAAATTACCTGGCATGCCAAAGAGGGTGACAGAGTTGCTCCTAACGGAAAACTGTTTACAGTATCCGGACCGTCCCGTGAAATCCTGACTGCCGAAAGAACCTGTTTGAATTTTGTTCAGACTTTATCAGGCGTTGCAACAGAGGTTTCAAAGTATGCCGCTAAACTTGAAGGCTCGCAGTGTCGTCTGCTTGATACAAGAAAGACCATACCCGGCCTGAGAAACCTTCTTAAGTATGCGGTAACCGTCGGAGGCGGTCACAATCACCGCATCGGACTGTTTGACGCCTATCTGATTAAGGAAAACCATATCATGGCCTGCGACGGGATCGAGAATGCTGTGGCTGAGGCTAGAAGACTTAATCCTGGCAAGAAGGTTGAAGTGGAAGTGGAAAACCTGGAGGAACTTAAAACGGCCATGGATGTAGGTGCTGATATTGTGATGCTTGATAATTTCGAACTTCCGATGATGTATGAAGCTGCCAAAATAAACGCAGGTAAGCTCAAACTGGAAATATCCGGAAATGTTAATCTTGATACTATCAGAACCTATGCGGATACTGGTGTTGACTTTATTTCTGTTGGTGCCATTACCAAGAATGTAAGAGCTGTAGATTTATCCATGAGATTTCAGAAGTAAAGTGGATACCTGCGATGTCAGGTGATAAATTTGCTGATTTTTGACGGATGATAATTCTGTCAATGTGCCGGAATACCGTTTGATATGGTGTCCGGCTTTTAAATTCTGTTTTATGACGTTTGTTTTGCATAATTCTTACAGTGGTTTGTAATGGATGTGAGCAGTCTGTATGTCACAACAGTAGGAGATTGCTAATAATAAGGTAGTCGGTTGTTTGCCTTGTTGTTAATGAATAAGATTTTAATTGAACAGGAAGGTTTGATACCTGATCAACTCATGTGTAGTGTGGATGTTTTCTCGAACGGTGAAGTCTTTATCTGTAAAAAATATATAAAACAACAGGCAAAAAGAGTAAATGATGTTATTTTAGTGAAGTAGATCACTATTTGTTATAAAAAGGTATTGTAATTGATAAAATTTGTGCTACCATAGTCAGTGTTAAAGGATAGAAATATCCAAAACAAACGGATTTTGTTTAAATTTAAGTAAGGAAGCTTTCTATGAAAAAGAATGGTTTTACATTAATCGAATTAATGATTGTTATCGCAATTATCGGTATCTTAGCTGCAATCGCTCTGCCAGCATACTCAAAATATACCGCTCGTGCAAAATTCACTGAAGTTACAACTGCAGCTGGTCCATTAAAAGAGCAGGTTGAACTGTGCTATTTCGATCAAGGTAATTTAACTAACTGTAATGGTTCTAACAGTGCTGTTAAACAAGGTAATGGTGCTCGTGGTTGGAATATTGAACAGGCTGTTAAAGCAACTAAGTCAACTTATGTTAAGTCAGCATCTGTTAGTCAGGGTAAGATTACTGTTACTTCTCAGAACATCAAAGTTAGCAGCAAGAGTGGTTTCCAGTTAACTTTAATTCCTTCAGAACAGACTACAGGTTCTTCTGTTGGGACAGCTCTTAACTGGGAAGTTAGTGCTGGTTCTTCATGCTTAAAGGCAGACCTTTGCTAATCTTAATATAGTTTTAGTATGATTATTAGGACATATCTGTGAGTAGATATGTCCTTTTGCTTTATTACTTATTGGTATCTAATGCTAAAGAAATAATTAACAAATTTTTTTACTCTTGATACTGTGCGAATGTTTATGTGACTATTTGTATTAGATAGAATAAAAGTGAATTTTTGCATTACTATTTATGAATAAATTATTTCTAATTGGTGCATACTTTTTTTCAATTATCATTACGTGTACTGCAGCTTACTATTATACTGTCGATTTAGTGTTACCTGATATTCAGTATGATAACCAAGTTGAGTTTGATTTAGCGTATCTTAATGTTGATGAAAAGCTTTTGATCGCGTTTAAAGAAAGGGATGCACAGATCCTTGAAGTTCAAAGCATAGAAGTTCCTGCTTCTAAAGTTTTAAATCATATTTCTCTTCATGTTCCATATGAATACAGTCCTTTGTTTTATCTATCCTTTGGTGAGTATTCCCATGTTACGTTCGCGTTATCCAATCTATCAATAAATGGGTCATTGGTTGATTACAAAAAACTAGAACAAGTATGCAAATCTATTGGATATGTAACTAGCGAAAATAACGGAGTTATTTATGCTCATCCTCTTGAAACAGGGCAGATTGGTTCACTTAACTTGTATGATGTTTCTGACAGTTTTGTTAATTTTGATCAGGCTGAACTAAATAAAAATTTAGCAGAAGACTCAAAACTGAGATCTATATACTGGCTGTTTTTATTGTTGGCATCTTCTGTTTTTTACAAATTATTTTTGTTAAGATTTTTCAATAAGTTAAATGTTAGGTCAAGGTTTGCCTGGGGCGTCAGTTTATATATTTTTGCAATAGGATTCGCGATATTTATATCCTATGGAGATTTATCGGCATTAAAGTTAGAAGAAATTTTATTCATATTCAAAAATAACTTGTTTATGGCTGTTGTTCCAGTGTGCTTGTTGGTTCAATCTTTATGCATACGGAGAAAATTTTTTTGTTGGGTAGTTATCATGATATCAACGCTGCTTTATTTGCTGGTTGGTATTGATCACTTCGCCAACGTAGTATTCGGATCAAGATTCTTTTTTGAGACAACTTCTAAATTTGCTGGTTCTATCTTAGATGGATTACCGTTTTTAATTAGTTATATTATGTCATACTCTGGGTGTTATTACCTATTGAGTGGATTAATTCTTCTTGTTCTTTTTTCTTTCTGTTTTAATTTCATAAATATTTCTGTACCAAGAAAATATGCAGCCTTCTGCGCTGCTCCTATAATTGTTTCTATAGGATTGCTGTTTTGCGGCAATTATAACGAATACTCCAAGTTTTATAATACCTTTCAGATTAATATCAAAGGGCTTTTTACAGAGGGTGATTATAAACGTTCATACGCTAACTATAATGTATATTCATATGATGATCTACGGTATGAGAAATTAAAAGGTTTAAATCAGAAGAAAAATGTAATTTTAGTACTTGTAGAGTCATTGGCATGTGACATGACTTTTTTGTGTGGTAATCAAAATAATTTTTCTCAATATACTCAACAGTTGGCAAAAGATAATGTCTGGTTTCCAAATTATTATTCTAATAACTTTCATACCAATGGAGCTATTTTTACAATTACCACAGGATTACCATTAGTTAACGGTCCTAATGGCGAGGATGCTTATTATAATAAAGAACTATACACTAATGATTTAGTCAACAAATTTAGGCAAGAAGGATATACAGTTGCATACTATACACCAGCAAATTTGGTATTAAATAAGAAACGACAGCTGGAAGTTAGTAATTATAGCTATATAAGTTCTGTAAATGATTCATATTACGATGGAATGGAAAAAACAGGTGTATTCAGTTCTGTTTATGATGAGAAAATGTTTGATAAAATTATCAGTGATATCAGAACAGATCCAAATCCTAAATTTTATATACTTACTACGGTAAGTACTCATACCCCTTATATTACCCCATGGGGCTCAAGAAATATTGAATTGTCGTATAAGTATACAGATTACACGCTGAAGCAGTTTCTGCAGAAGCTTAAAGAGCAAAACTACTTTGATAGCGGAATAGTTATTGTTACAGGGGATCATAAAGGATGGGGTAATAACAGTCAGAAACATGAAGATACCTACAACATGGAATTACACAGAGTTCCTTTGATTCTAATAAACGGCAAAGACCACGGAGTAATTATCGATGATGTTTCTTTTTCTCACTCTTCACTTGGTTGCATGATAGAATACATGATGCTAGCTAATTATGATAAAAATATGTTTCAAATAAATCCCCTTACTGATAGGGGAATGAATGAAACAATATTACATTATGATTCAGACAGTGTTAACAGTGTAATTGTTAAAAAAGGTTCTCAGGAAGATCAAATTCTGTTAGATGGAGATCAGACTCGATTTTTAGGAAGTAACGTGTTTGCAGAAGAGGAACAGGACAAAATACTTGGTTTTCTTTCATGGATCAGACAGTAAGACTTAAATTATTTCGTTGCCATTATTTCCACAATTGTAGGTATTACTACAATTGTGAATGATTCCTTGGTATCATGTTGATGGTTGAGCCTAAAATAATTTGATACATAGGAAAAACTAAAACTTTTACAACTAGAATAAGTGTGACCAATTCAAAAATATTAACTGTTTATTATCACTAGAACATGTTAAAAAAGGTAAAAAAGAGTAGAATAGCATATATAAAATTTAGATTATAATTAGATTCATAAAAATAATTAAGAGGATAATTCCATGAAAGTAACTGTATTAGGAGCCGCGGGTGGTATCGGTCAGCCATTATCATTAATTTTAAAAAATAATCTTCCTGCTGGTTCTTTCCTTTCTTTATATGATGTTAATCCCGCAACACCAGGTGTTGCAAAGGATTTGAGTCATATACCTACAGATGTGACAGTGGAAGGGTTTGCAGGAAAGGACGCAACTCCTGCACTGGTGGGTACTGATGTAGTAGTAATTCCTGCAGGTGTAGCACGTAAACCAGGAATGACAAGAGACGATTTATTTAACATCAACGCCGGCATTGTAAGAGATTTGGTTACAACTATCGGAAAAACTGCACCTAATGCTGTTATTGCAATTATCACCAACCCGGTTAACAGTATGGTGCCTTTAGCTGCAGAAGTTTTGAAGAAACTAGGTGTATTTAATCCTAAGAAACTGTTTGGTGTATCAACACTTGACATATTGCGTTCAGAAACCTTCCTGGCTGAAAAATTGAGATATAAGGCAGGTTCTATTAAAGTTAACGTAGTTGGCGGTCACTCCGGCAATACAATTTTACCTTTGTTGTCACAGGTTCCTCAAGCCGCAGATTTTGATCAGGAAACTATTGAACAGCTTACTACAAGAATTCAGAATGCCGGTACTGAAGTTGTTGAAGCAAAAGCCGGTGCTGGTTCTGCCACTTTATCAATGGCAACTGCCGGTGCACGTTTGGTTCTTTCTATTGTTAAAGCAAAAATGGGTGAACCTGGTATTGTTGAATGCTCTTATGTACAGGGTGGTACTGAGTATGCTGATTTCCTGGCTCAGCCGGTTCGTCTCGGTGTGGATGGAATTGAAGAATATCTTCCATTGGGTAACATGAGTGCTTACGAAAAGAAGTGCTTTGATGATATGCTTCCAACCCTCAAAGACAATATCAAGAAAGGGGTTGATTTTATCAATCAGTAGTTTTATTTTAAAAAGATATTTTGAAATTAAAGAGAACTGCCAAACCGGCGGTTCTTTTTTGTTTCTATGATTATGTTGACAATCAGAACTGTTGCCTAATATGAAGCAACAGCCCTATAAGAATGTAATTATGCAATTACGCGAAGATAAGCGAGAGCAGTTTGAAGAATGCTATAGCTAGTATTGCACCGGATGGTAATGTAATAATCCATGATGAGAATATATTTCTTATTACCGTTAGATTGATTGCCGCAATACCTTTAGCAAGACCTACACCAATAATAGCACCTACCAATGTCTGTGTTGTTGATATTGGTAAACCGGTTGCAGATGCGATTACTACGGTAATGGCGGTTGCCAGTTGAGCAGAAAAGCCTCTGCTCGGGGTAAGCTGGGTTATCTTAACACCTACGGTTTTCATTACCTTGTATCCAAGGGTTGCAAGCCCGATTACGATCCCAAGAGCTCCAAGCGGAAGGATCCACCATTCCTGGGTGTTACCGGTACTGCTGGTAATGTCAGTTCCGTTCTGTACAGACGCTACCACAGCGGAAAGAGGTCCGATCGAGTTTGCAACGTCGTTGGAACCGTGGGCAAAAGCCATGGCACAGGCCGTTACGATCATCAGAACAGTAAATACTTTTTCAACATTGACGTAGTGTTTTCTTTTGATGTTTTTTTCGAACTTGATTCGATTGATAAAGAACTTACCAATAAGCGCTGTCAGCACAGAAATACCGAGTGCTACATATATTGAATTCTGGTTTGATAATTCGATCCCTATATGTTTTAATCCTGATTTGATTGTGATTATAGACAGCGTGAAAAAAGTTACTGCTATATACAAAGGCGCGATGCGTTTAGCATGCTCCAAAGGATGATAGTGTCTGAATATTGCTATCTGAACGCTCATAAACAGCAGATAGGCAAGAATTCCTGACATTACCGGGGTTATAAACCATGAACCGAGTATTCCCCATAACATATTCCACTGGATTGCGTCAGAACCTACAGTCAAGAGAGAAAATCCGATAACAGCACCGATGATGGAATGGGTTGTTGATACAGGCCATCCCAGTATTGAGGCCAGGATCAGCCAGGTTCCGGCTGCAAACAGAGCTGAGATCATACCCAATATCAGATTTATAGGCTGCCCCGAGAATGCGCTGCTGTCGACAATTCCGTCTTTGATTGTGTTTACTACTTCTCCTCCTGCGAGATATGCCCCGAGAAATTCAAAAATAGCTGCAATGATCAGAGCCTGGATCACTGTAAGCGATTTTGTTCCTATGGATGTTGCCATTGCATTTGCAACGTCATTTGCCCCTATTCCACATGCCATCAGAAATCCGATAATAACAGCGATAGTTATTAGTATATTACTGTGTTGTATAAGAACTTCCATTAATCCCTCGCTATAGAAACTGCTAATTTGGAACCAACCTGTTCGGCGTGATTTGCAAGATCTCCGATTTTGTCCAGTATGTTGTATATGAATATGGCATCAATTGTGTTCATTTCATTTTCTCTCTTGTAAAGAGCATGTCGAAGTTCTATTTGAAGATCGTCTGTATCGCTTTCTATACGATCTATTTTTTCGGCCAGTTCACTTACCACCTGGACTTCTTTTCCTTTAAAACCGGTTTCAAGAAGGTTGTCCAGTTCTCCGATTACTTTTGCTGATACGGTGATTGCTTCTACAACTCTAGACAGGTACTGAAAAAACTGTTCCTGCAAATCTGTCGGGAACTTAAGTTGACGGCCCAGCACAATTCCTGCAATATCCTTTGAATCATTTGCAATGGTGTCTTGCAGTGAAACAAGCTCCAGCAGATCTGTCCTTTCTATCGGCATGAATAAACCTGACGGCAGTTTTATTCTGATTTTTCTTTTTATTTCATCAGCTTCGTTTTCTATGGCTTTTATCTGCTGCTGCTCCTTTAGGGCTTCATCCCAGTTATCTTCACACACAGCCTTAAAAAAAGGAATGAGATGCTCACTGCATTCGTGAACCTTCTTAATATGCTTTACAATTGGTTTTAAGGGGGATTTTGCAAAAATTGACTGAATTAATCCATTCATATTTAGTACCTTTGGTGGGTTAACAATGCTGATATTATACATGATCATCGCGTATTTGTTTGTATAATTGCGGTGTGGGATTGGAGCAATTATTTTTAAAGGAGATCGAATAGTGGTGTTTTTGTGTTATTATAAAAAACAGCAAAAAACTTAACTGTAATTACGGGTCCGTCTACTATGAGTGAAGAAATTGAATTAAAGTTTTACATTGATTCGACTGAAGATGCTGATTTAATCAGTAGCACAATTGAGAGTGCCTTGAAAGATTATCAGCTTGAATGCTTAGGCACGAAAAAACTGGAGAATGCCTACTATGATACCGGGGATTTGATTTTACGTAATCTTAATATGGGGGTTCGTGTAAGATCGATTGACGATAATTATCATGAGCAGACTGCAAAATGCAGTGGTGTGGTTATAGGCGGATTGCACAAACGAATTGAATATAATGTTCCGATCAGTTCAAAAGAGCCTGAATTGAAGAAATTTCCGACAGTGATGTGGAAAGATCAGGATGTTGAATTTTTGCAGCAGAATATTGAAAAGAAATTTGAAACTAATTTCAAACGTAAACTGTGGCTGGTAAAACAGAATGATATGGTTGTTGCCGAAATTTGCTACGATCACGGCAGTGTTGAATCAAAAGAACACAAAGAGTTGATCAATGAGATTGAAATAGAAGTAAAAAAAGGTAATGTTGATAATATTATCGATATAGCTAAAAGCATTATTGCTGCCGACAAGATTAAGATGCATCTTGATTCCCGTTCAAAAGCATACCGCGGATATGAATTGGCCGGATTAAGTGATTTGCCTAAGGCAAAATCGTTTGTTATCGATGAATCAGGTGATCGTGACAGGGCTCTGCACAGTTATCTGATACAGTTTACGGAACATGAGCAGATAATGCTTTCAAATTATGATGTGCGTGCATTGTCTGTTATGTCTTTGTCTGCCTTTGAATTAAAGAAATTAACCAGTGATATATACTATGACAAAATTTCTGAAATTCTCTCAGAATTGGAAAAAACGGCAGAGATGACTGATGAGAAGAAAAAGGTATTTATGGATTTAATAAGTTCGAAGGAATATTTGAATTTTCTTCTTGAAATATACCGATTCCTGTTTAAGTAAATTGTTTTCCCGGCAGTCATTTCTTACAGAGTGACTGCTTTTTTGTCTGTGCCTGCCTATGAATAAACTTACACCTCAACTTGAAGAAATCGCTAAAGCAAAAACATCCCAGTTCAGCGAGAAATGTCAGACTAGAGGAATGGATGTTTCAAAATTTGACCAGAATGAACTTGGCTATGTTTTTGCCTTGTCAGATTTTATCTCATCAAATTTAATCCGAGATCCGGGAATTCTGCAGAAAATTGAAGAACGTAATTTGACAGACTGCTGCTTGAAGGACTGCTTTTCCGGTGATTTGGATTTGATCTTTTCTCAAATTGAGACCGAAGAACAGTTGCTTGCTGATTTGAGGCAATATCGAACTCTCATGATGATCTGTATTGCGTGGCAGGAACTTACGGGAAGAATAGAGATTCAGGACAGTGTGGCGACATTATCACTGCTGGCGGAGAACATTATTCTTCGTACCCGCGACTGGCTGTATAACAGACTGATTATACGTTACGGTACTCCGATCGGGGGAATTTCCCGCAAACCGCAGCAGTTGATTGTTATTGCAATGGGAAAACTGGGCGGCTCGGAATTGAATTTTTCTTCTGATATTGATCTGATTTTCTGTTACCCGGAAAACGGTGATACAGTAGGAGGGCGTAAAGAGGTTGAAAATCAGATTTTCTTTACCAAGCTGGCACAGCAACTGATCAATGCATTGCACATGACCACAGTGGACGGTCAGGTGTACCGTATTGACATGAGGTTGAGACCGTTTGGCGAAGACGGTTCTTTGGTCGTTAATTTTAATGCCATGGAGGATTACTATCAGAAACACGGCCGGAGCTGGGAACGCTATGCCATGGTGAAGGCAAGAGCACTTGGTGAGCAGACAGAGGATGTTGCAGAACTGTATTCCATGCTCAGACCTTTTGTATACCGTCGTTATTTTGATTTCGGTGCTATTGATTCCCTGCGGAAAATGAAGTCGATGATTGAGACAGAAGTTAGGCGCAGAGGGTTGATTAACAACATTAAACTGGGAATGGGTGGAATTCGTGAAGTTGAATTTGTCACCCAGGTTTTCCAGCTGATAAGAGGAGGCAGAGAGCCGGAACTTCAGATTAGAAATCTTCCGTTGGCACTGGAAAGACTGGAGCAGGAGCAGATCATAAGTCCTGAAAGCAAGGACCTTCTTTTGAACGGGTATCTGTTTTTACGAAAGGTTGAAAATATCCTGCAGGAAATCAATGATCAGCAGACTCAGATGTTACCGGAGTCTTCTGTTGATCACGACAGACTTGTAACTGTTCTTGGGTATAAGGACTGGAATTCGTTTTTGGAGGTTCTGCATCAGCATTTACAGAATATTCATGGCGAATTTAAGGTTGTTGTCCAGGATCAGGACGTGGATGACAATCTGGTAGATCAGGTGTGGAACTATCTGTGGAATTCCAATTTATCAGTAGAAGAAATAGCAGGAATTCTGGAAGAGTCTGGCGGCAGTTCAAACCCTGACTTTGCGGCTCAGATTTTAAGTTTTAAACGTGAATGCATGAAGAAGATAGTAGGTCCGCAGGGACGGGAAACAATCAATCTTCTCATGCCAAGGGTCCTTGAAGCTGTAATGAGTTATGAGGAGCCGGAGAAACTTTTTGAACGAGTAAGCCAGCTAATTAAAACAATCAGCACTAGAACCACATATATGCAGCTTCTCTATGAGAAACGTAATGTTCTTGATCAGGTGCTTCATTTGTGTAATGCCAGTGAAAAAATTGCAGATCAGTTCTGTCTGTATCCGATATTGCTGGATGAACTGATTTTTCCTGATAGTCTGTATCATATAACAACCGATCCTCATCAGCTCAGATCTGAATTAAGACAGTCTCTTCTTCGTGTTCCCGGGGATGATCTTGAACAGCAGATGGAGATTTTACGCCAGTTTAAACAGATCCAACTGTTAAAGATTTCCGCTGCAGATATAGTGGGTCAGCTCACTTTGATGAAAGTAAGTGATTTTCTTACAGAACTGGCTGAAGCGATTATTGCAGAAGTTACATCGATTGCATGGCAGGAAATGGTGACTAAATATGGTGTTCCTCCTTATTCTGAGCAGAACGGGGGAATGGGACTGGTGATTGTTGCTTATGGAAAACTAGGTGGTATAGAACTTGCGTACGGGTCTGATCTTGATCTGGTGTTTCTTCATTATAATTGTGAGCCTGACGAAACAACGGTTAACGGTCCGAAATCGATTTCTATTCGTCAGTTTTATATCCGTTTAATCCAGAGGATTATTCATCTGTTTAATATTCGAACGTCATCCGGTATTCTTTACGAAATCGATGTCCGGTTGCGACCTGATGGTGACAGCGGTCTTTTAGTATCATCGCTGAATGCATTTGAATCATACCAAAAAAATGAAGCATGGACCTGGGAGCATCAGGCTTTGGTAAGAGCTCGTCCTATATTCGGAGATCAGTCTCTTATAGATGATTTCAGCCGCATCCGCAGGGAGGTGCTGCAGGTTAAAAGAGATCCTGATAAATTAAAACACGATGTTATTGAAATGAGACACAAAATGCGGGAGCACCTGATAAAGGCGGGAGATAATGAATTTGATCTTAAACAGGGCAATGGAGGTATGGTGGATATTGAATTTCTCGCGCAGTATTTGGTGCTTTCGAACGCATATAAATATCCTGAAATACTTACCAGATGGTCTGATAATGTCAGAATAATTGAATCGTGCGTGGATTGTCAGCTGATTTCTCCGGAGGATGCCTGCAAATTGAAACAGGCATATCTGAATATAAGGGACAAAGCTCATCATAGAAGTTTGCGGGGGCAGGAGAGAATTGTTTCAAATCAGCACCTGGGCGAGGAACGAAATTTTGTAATAGATTTCTGGAATAAAACCATGGGAACTGATTTGTTTTAGATACTAACCTGTGAAGCTAAATTTGCCTAACTACCGCAGTCCTGTTCGTTTCCCTTTTGTTTAGGGGTTAATTTGACCTTGGAAATAGATATTCCGTCTGTTTCTATTATCGTGGCACTAAAGTTTCCGAGGTTTACTGTTACGTTCTTTTTCGGATTGTCACCTAGAGTTTCTAGAATAATTCCGTTGAGGGTAACCGGACCGGAGGTATCCAGTTCCGCATCTAGTTCCTTATTAAGATCTCGGATAGTGGTCTGCCCGTCAATTATGAAGGAACCGTCTTTTTGCTTAATAATTTCTTCATCCAAATCGACATCAATTGATGTAGTGAAATCACCTACAATTTCTTCCAGAATGTCATCTATAGTTACCAGTCCCTGGATATCTCCGTATTCATCGATCACCAGTCCGCAACGTTTTTTGTTTCGTCTGAATTTCTGCAGTTGAACTAGAAGATTGGTATTTTCCGGAATAAAGTACGCCTCTTCAATTGTTCTAAGTAGATTTTCTTTAGAAAAATCCTCTTTGGTCAGAAGTCTCAGGGCATCTCTAGTATGAATAAATCCGATAATATCGTCTATAGAGTTTCTGTAAAGCAGTATTCTGGTGTGAGGGGTATTGGTGATCTGCTTCTGAATATCTTTCCAGTCATCATTGATATTTATTGCAAACAGCTCATTCCGTGGAACCATTATTTCATCAACAGATATTTTTTCTAAATCGAGAACCCCGATTAAAATTTCCTTGTGTGATTTTGATATGAAAGTGTTGTTTTCTGTACTTAGAACTGATTTCAATTCATCTGTTGTCAATGATTCGTCTGATTTTTTCTTTTTAATACCGAAAATAGAAATAATAATTTTTGTTATGGTATTCATAACAAAAATTAACGGCTGACATATTGTCATGAGAAAACTTATAACGACTGATGATTTGTTTGCAATTAATTCCGGTTTAAGAGCAGCAATGGTTTTAGGTGTGATTTCACAGAAAATAAGAACAATGAAGGTTAATCCGAAGGTGGCGACAGCAATTGCATAATCACCGAAATATTTAATTGACAGAATTGTTGCAATGGATGATGCTGCTATGTTTACCAGGTTATTACCGATTAACACCAGTGCTAAAAATTTTTCAGGATTTTTAATCATTTCTAAGATCTTCTGAGATGTCTTATCTCCTTTCTGAGCCCTATGTCTTAATCTGTAACGATTAATTGACATTACGGCTGTTTCTGTTCCAGAGAAAAAGGCGGAAAAAATCAAAAGAAAAAAGAGAAGAATTAGATAAAGAACGGTATCAGACATTTTGATAAAATCCTAGCTTTAAAAATAATCTAATTTTACATCAATGATTCTTAGATTATAATATCAAAAAAACGGAGTTATATATGAACAGAGTCGGCAAATTCATTATTTTTTTTGTAACAAGTATTTTTTTATCCACGATCTTTTATTCTTACACTGTAAATTATATTCTTCCTAAGATTGAATACAATAATAGGGTGAGCTTTAAACTTGCATACCTTAATTATGATGATTATCTTATTATTGCATTTAAAGAGAAAGCAACAGATCGTACTCATAGTCTAGGGAAAAACAGTATTCAAAAATCAAATTATTTAAATGATTATAATTTAGAATTGCCGTATCAATATAATCCTTCACTGTTTTTTTTGTTTGGTGAGTCTCATCCGGTGGATATTGCAATTGCCGATATCAATGTTAATGGTAAACCGGTTGAGGTATCTAAAATAATAGACGGCTTTCATGAAATTGGGTATGAGACGGCGTTAAATGGTTCTGTTGTATACGCTCACAACAAGGAAGGAGTAACTCTAGGGGCTTTAGATATATATAAAATGTCGGATGCTTTTGTTCATATTTCCAGTGAAGAACTCGCGAAATACAATGAGCAGGACCAATATCTTCGTTTAATGTACTTTATTTCGTTGCTTGTTTTGGTGACCTTCTTATTTCATTTACTCTGTAAAATTACCAAAAGATATTGGAGCACTAGATTTATTATTGGATATACAGTTGCCATATATTTTGTTTTGTTTTTACTGTCGCTGATCTTGGTTAATGGAAATATTTCTTTTACAGACAATTTGGATACTGTTTTTTATATTATAAAAAATTACTTCTTTATAATATTGTTACCATTAATTGTTTATGTTTGTACTTGTAAGTGTCGCTTTGTATATAGATTAGCCGGATGTATTTTGGTTTTTGCTTTTTTGTTTTTTATAGGTATAGATCATTTTGTTCAGAATGTTTTTGGAACAAGATTTTTATTTGGATATGTAAGTAAATTTGCCGGTAATATAAAAGACGGTATACCTTTTGTTTTAAGTTATATTTCAACTCTTTCTGGATTATATTTTATATTGATGATACTGGTTGCTGTGGCTCTTTTTGCGGCTAAAGTGTCGAATGATCAAAATTTAAAAGTAAGTTATTCTGTTCTAGCAATCTTGTTCGTTGCTTCATTTTCAGCAATGTTCTGGTGTAATTCAGACGATAAATTCAGGAGTTTTAATACTTTTCAGGTTAATATAAATGGATTGTTCACCGACGGTGATTACCGACGAGAGTATGTTGATTATAAACCATACACTATCGGACAGTTGGAATACAAAGAGCATAAAGGACTGAATTTAAAGAAAAATGTTATTGTTGTATTAGTTGAATCTTTGGGATGTAACAATACGTATTTATGTGGTCATGATAAAAATTATTCTCCTTATACAATGGAGTTGGCGCAGAATAATATATGGTTTCCGAATTATTATTCAAATGCATTTCATACCAACGGCGCTATTTTTGCGTTAACCACTGGCTATACAATGGTTGCTAGTAAAAATTCAGAAAATACTCCATACAATCGAGAATTATATCAATATGACTTAATTAATGAATTTAAAAAGAATGGGTATAAAACAGCGTATTTTTCCCCTGCTTCTCAGATTTTGGGAAAAGATAAACAATTGAAAATGAGTGAATATGATTATGTAAGTTTCAATTCAGATGAATTTTATAATAACAGTAAAAAGGATGGGGTTTTCTTTTCTGCAAACGATGAGGAACTGTTTGCGAAAATTGTGCACGATTTGAAATTGTCTAAAGAGCCTGTGTTTTTTATGACAACCACCATAAGTACCCATACCCCATATATTGTTCCGTGGGGATCTCACAGTATAGAGAAGGCCTATGCATATTCGGATATGGCTCTTAAAAATTTCATTAAAAATTTAGAAAATATTCATTATTTTGACAACGGTATTGTTGTTATTACCGGTGATCATGTTGGCTGGGCAAGTAACAATTATGTTGACTTAAGTTCAGTTGATTCTCTCATGGAACTTCATAAAGTTCCATTGATAGTAATTAATGGAAATGACCATGGGGTGGTTATAGATGATGTAAGTTTTTCCCATACTTCCCTAGGAGTTATGCTGGAATATCTGATGCTTCCGAATTATTATCAGAATAAATACCAAATCAATCCTCTTGTTGATCGAAATTCTAATGAATATGTGTTTCACTATGACGATCAGAAAATTAATACAGTTAATATAAAATATGGCGCTAAGGAGGATGAAATTCTCCTAGATGGTGACCAAACTCGCTTTATGGGTAGCTCATTTACTGAAGACGAACAGAATTTAGCTTTGGGATATTTATCGTGGATTAGAAGATAGCTAACCTCTTATAAATTCAGTTTTATTAACAATCTTTCGGATGTGAGCGAGATTTTTAAGTGAAAAAAAAATTTAAGTCGTTTTTTGTTATAGCTGTATACTCCTTTATATTTTCTTCAATAACGTTTTACTATACTGTAAGTAATGTTATTCCGAATGTATTATATAAAAATATAATTGAATTTAAATTAGCATTCAGCGATGACGATACTTTGGGTTTGCAAAGATTGCCAGTTGAGGACGACGTTGCCAAGGTTTCTACTATATATGTAGAAAAATCAGATATTCTTAAGGATTATCGAACGGAAGTCCCATATGATTACGTGCCTTTTTTTGTGATTTCCTTTGGTGTAACTCATCAGATTAATTTTGCTATTTCTGACATAAAAGTAAATGGGCAGTTAGTTCCGATAGAGTACGCTGCGAAGGCATTGAGAGATTTAGGGCATTACAAAGTGGAAGTAAAAGGTAATGAGCTATATGCAAAATATGATGCCAATACAGTTAATCAATTAGACCTATATAGTTTGGCAAAAGATAAATTTGTTTTTATGACCCGGAATGAGGTTCGTTCCAATACTGAGGCTGATGCCAATTTACGCGCGATGTACTATGTGGCACTGGCTGTAGCTTATTATCTATTTTTTAAATTTTTGATAAAGAATATAATTGAACGGAAAAAGTTTGGTTTTTCTCTAGAAGTCCCATTCTATGGTATTTCTTTTATCATTCTTATTTGTTTATCAAATTTAATAATTTATGTAAATGGAATATTAGAAAACATTGAGACATTGTTTTACTTTCTTAAAAATTATCTATTCATTGTTATCATTCCTCTATTAATTTATTTCTTTTCAGTACAAGCAAAATTTGCAGTTCGTTTAATTTTTTTTATAGTGTCATTGGTGTTCCTGCTTATTGTTGGCGTAGATCATTTTGTTCAATCAATATTTGGAACAAGATTATTATTTTCTACGGTAGGTACCTTTACTGGTACCTTGAAGGATGGAATTCCCTTTGTCATTGCGTACATAACTAGTTATTGCGGATTTTTTTATATTTGTGCAGTTACGATATTTTTTATATTGTTTTGGACAAAAAATGAATTTGTTAAATTGGGAAAAATTAGATTGCTCTTTGTTTCTTTGTTTGCTATAGGCGTTGCGATGATGCTAGTAGTAAATAACAAAGAATCAAATCGCTTTTTTAATACTTTTCAAGTGAATATAACTGGAGGGTGGTTTTCTTCAGGAAATTATAAAAGAGTTTATGAGAATTATAAAAAATATGTTTTTGATGATCTTGGCTATGTTAGTAATAAAGGTTTGGCTCAGAAAAAAAATGTTATTGTGTTGCTAGTCGAATCATTATCCTGCGAAGTTACTTTTTTGTGTGGTAACAAGAATGATTATATGCCTAATTTAAAGCAGTTTGCTTCAGATAATGTGTTTTTTTCTCGTTATTTTTCCAATAGCGTTCACACTAATGGTGCAATCTTTACTATAACTACAGGATTCCCTCTAATATCGGGTAAAGATATGAAGGATGTTTTGCTTAATGAGGATTTTTATTTCAATGATGTAGTAAATAAATTTCACGAAAATGGGTATTTAACCTCATATTATTCTCCCGCTGAGTTTGTAATTGATAAGGACAAGCAACTTGTTTTGAGTGATTATGATGTTTTAAGTTCTGCAAATGACTCGTATTATGATGGTTTTGATAAACCAGGTGTTTTTGGGGCTGTAAGTGATGAAAATATGTTTGATAAAATAATATTTGATTTGAAGAAGGTTCAAAACAAACCTGTTTTCATTATGCTTACTACAGTTAGTACACATACTCCTTATATTACTCCGTGGGGATCAAATAATATTGAATCAGCCTTTAACTATACAGATTATGTTGTAACTAAATTTATTAAAAATTTAAATGATATTAATTTTTTTGATAACGGAGTCGTTATTATTACTGGAGACCATCGTGATTGGGGATTTAAAGATTCGGATATATCTAAAAAAATGCAATCAAGAATATCACGAGAGAAAGTTCCGCTAATAATGATAGACGGAATAAATCATAATGTCGTTTGGGATAGAGTTAGTTTTTCGCATTCGTCACTTGCCGTAATGTTAGAATATATGATGCTCCCTACATATGAAAGAAATAAATACCAAATAAATCCTATTGTCGACACAAATGATGAGCTCATTTTATATCAAAATTTGAACAACATGAATGAGGTTATTGTAAAGTATGGTGATAGGGAAGATACTGTAGTGCTAGATGGTGATCAGACGAGATTTGAAGGGACTTTGTTTAACCAATATGAACAGCAACAGATATTGGGATATATATCATGGCTTAAAAGATAGCTATGGGTATATGTTGCCAAAAACTGGATATGAAGGTTTGGTTACATGATCCGACTAATGTCCCAGAATAAAAATACGTTCTTTATATTTTGTTTTGATATTTTGTTTATTTAATTTAAAATCTATCTAGTTTTGATTTTAATATATAGGTATATAAATGTTTGATAGCTTAACTGAAAGATTAACGAAAACGATAAGAAATATAACCGGTAAGTCCAAACTTTCTGAAGATAACATAAAGGACGCGCTTCGAGAAGTTAGAATGGCTTTATTGGAAGCTGATGTTGCATTGCCGGTTGTAAAAGAATTTATCGGAAAGATCAAGGAAAGAGCTGTTGGTGCAGAAGTCGGCGAAGCACTTAATCCTACTCAGCAGTTTTTACTGATTGTTCGAGAAGAATTGATCCGCATCATGGGTAACGAGTGCGAAGAACTTAACCTCAGAATGCAACCTCCTGCAATAGTTTTAATGGCAGGTTTACAGGGTGCAGGTAAAACAACAACTGTAGCTAAACTGTCTAAATATTTAAAAGAAAAAGAAAATAAAAAGGTTATGGTTGTCAGCTGTGACGTATACCGACCTGCTGCAATCAAACAGCTGGAAACTTTAGCTAAAGAAGTTGGCGTAGAATGGTTCCCTAGCACCACTTCACAGAAGCCTGTTGATATAGCTTTATCCGCAATTGATGCAGCCAAGAAGGGCTTTTATGATGTTCTTCTGATTGATACTGCCGGCCGTCTTCATGTTGATGATGAGATGATGGAAGAAATTAAGGAACTTCATAATGCGGTTAATCCAATAGAAACCTTGTTTGTGGTAGATTCCATGACCGGTCAGGATGCAGCTAACACTGCCAAAGCATTTAATGATGCTCTGGATCTCACCGGTGTGATCTTAACAAAAGCAGACGGTGACGCCAGAGGTGGTGCGGCTTTGTCTGTTCGTCAGATTACCGGTAAACCGATTAAATTTATTGGTATCGGTGAAAAAATTGATGGTTTATCTCCATTCTATCCTGATCGTATCGCAGGCAGAATCCTCGGAATGGGTGATGTTTTCGGTTTAATTGATGATATTCAGGCAAATGTCGATAAAGAAAATACAGAAAAGCTTGCTGCAAAGTTAAAGAAAGGAAAAAGTTTCAATTTTGTTGATTATTTAAATATTCTGAAGCAGATGAAAAATATGGGAGGAGTCGCTTCAATAATGGATAAACTTCCAGGTCTAAGCCAGCTTCCTAGTGCTGTTAAAGATCAGGTTAATGATGATAAGTTTAAACATATTGAGGCTATCATTCTTTCTATGACTCCGAAGGAGCGTGAAAATCCAGATTTGATAAAGGGTTCAAGAAAGAAAAGAATTGCCCAGGGATGTGGTCTTGATGTTCACGAGGTAAATGTGATGCTTCGTGAGTTTTCACAGCAGCAGCATGTTATGAAAATGTTGTCATCTCAGGGTGGAATGAAAAAAATCATGGGCCTTGTAGGTAAATTAAGCAAAATACCAGGATTCGGCAGATTTTAATTATTGCACACCATCTGTATAGATACTGGGTGTATTTGGGTTTTGAATAATTTAAAATCGTGATTTTATTTTGTTCTTGACGTAATGACGTATAAATGATTTTAGGGAGCTTGTGTAGTGTTCATAAGCTCTTTTTTGCTTGAAATTTCGTCATTTTGGGGCTGCTTTTGCCTTTCTCGATTTCTCTGATTTTTAGTTTGCATTTAATTTATTAACTGTATATAATTGCAAAGTTTATTCGTAACAGTTAGCAAAGCTGTTTCTGCAGAATGCGAAATGAACGTTACGGATTGCGAAGGAGTGGCATAATGCCACATGTTATTAATTTCCTTTAAATAAATAGGTAAATTATGGTAGTTATACGTTTAGCTCGTGCAGGCGCCAAGAAACGTCCTTTTTATCAGATCGTTGTAGCAGACTCACGTCGTGAACACAATGGTAAATTTATTGAACGTGTTGGCTTTTTTAATCCAATTGCCCGTGGTCAGGAAGTTCCTCTGAATATCGATTTAGATCGCGTTGAATACTGGGTTAAAAACGGTGCTCAGCCTTCTGATCGTGTTAAGTATTTAATTAAGACAGCAAAAAGCAATTAATTTAAATAGTGAGTGGCGGATATATGGAAAATCCAGTAGAAGTTGGTAAGTTTGGCGCTGTATTTGGCGTTAATGGCTGGATTAAGGTACATTCGTTCACTGAACGTTTAGAAAGCATTTTTGAGTATCAGCCTTGGTTTATTAAAGAACAAGGTGAATGGTGCGAGATTCAGATTTCTGAATGGAAACACCATGGAAACGGGTTGATTGTCAAACTGGTTGGTATAGATCAGCGTGAAATTGCCCAACAGAAGACTAACCTTAGTATTTTTGTTGAAGAATCTGTTTTGCCGGAATTGCCTGAGGGTGAGTATTATATAAATGATCTTATGGGCGCTACAGTCTATAACGAGCAGAATTATAATTTAGGTGAAATAAAGGATTTCTTTGAGACAGGTGCTAATGAAGTATTAGTCTTAAAAGCAGAAAAAGACGACCAGTATGGTAAGAAAGAGCGTCTGATTCCTTTGGTGTTTGGTGACATTATCAAGGAGTTTGACAAGGAAAAGAAGACCATGGTTGTTGCTTGGGACCCGGATTTTTAGTTTGTTTGGAATGCAATAATGGTTATAGGAGCTATAACTCTTTTTCCAGAAATGTTTGCTTCGTTGACAAATTATGGGGTAACAGGGAGAGCTTGTAAGAACGGGTTGTTGGATGTCAGATGTTTCAATCCTCGGGATTACGCAACTGACAAATATCAGTCCGTCGATGACCGACCTTTCGGCGGTGGCCCCGGTATGCTGATGATGTACGAAACTTTGAAAAAAGCATTAGTACAGGCCAAGATGGCATTAGGTGAACATACTAAAGTAATTTATATGTCACCCCAGGGAGAAAAGTTAACGCAGAAGGTTGTGCGTAGACTGTCATCTGAAGATGCCATGATTGTCGTTTCCGGACGATATGAGGGAATAGATGAACGTTTTATTGATGCGTATGTTGATGAGGAAATTTCCATCGGTGATTATGTGTTGAGCGGTGGAGAGTTGCCTACAATGGTATTTGTTGATGCATTGTCAAGATTAATACCGGGAGTTTTGGGTGACTACTCTAGTGCGGAGCAAGATTCATTTTATGGAGAAATTCTTGATTATCCTCAATATACACGTCCCGAAGAAATTGATGGAATGCCAGTTCCTGAAAGTTTAACTTCTGGAAATCATGAAACGATTCGAAATTGGCGGATGGAACAGTCATTGGGCCGTACCTTTACCAAAAGACCGGATTTATTAAAAACCCTAGCTCTGACTGATGAGCAGGAATTTTTTCTTGCGAAATATATCCAGTCTAACGACTGTCAAAAGTAAGAGTGTTTTCAGTTTATTCTAGGTAAGGAAATAGAAATGAATATTATTGAACAGTTAGAAAAAGAACAGTTACGTACAGATCTTCCTAATTTTGCTCCAGGTGATACTGTTAAAGTACAGATCAAGGTAAAAGAAGGAGATAAGGAGCGTTTACAGGCTTTTGAAGGTGTCGTAATTGCTAAAAGAAATCGTGGTATCAACTCAGCTTTTACTGTTAGAAAAATTTCTAACGGTGAAGGTGTAGAAAGAGTTTTCCAGACCCACAGCCCTATTATTGCATCACTTCAGGTGTTAAGACGCGGTGATGTTCGCAGAGCTAAATTGTATTATTTACGCCAGAGATCTGGTAAATCTGCAAGAATCAAAGAAAAACTTAACTAGTATTTTACGTTTTTTCTTTGGAGGGGGACTTTTCTGCAGTCCCCTTTTTTGTTTGATGTTTAATAAAAAAAGATCAGAAAATTCTGATCTTTTTTTTACGCCTCAATAAACAAAAAAATTATTTAGCAGGTTTTTTCAAATTCTTTGTTAAATCTACAACTGAATTTTCGCCACCGAATGGGTTAGGTGCATAATAGTCAGCATCCCAGTCGTTATCGTAAACTTCAATGCCATCCTTTAATACTAAACGGAATCTATACTGAAATTCCTTCTGTTCTGTATCTTCATCGAATTCGACATCTACCTTAAAATCGCCTTTTTTCTGCTTGGTAAGCTTAATAGGATCCCAACCATTGTGTTCGCATAATAAGAAAATGCTTTCTGCATCCTGAGCTGCTTTTTCTTCAACTCTGAAAGTAACCTTGATTTTTTTTGATGTCTTATTATATTTTTTTACTACTGACATTTTATCTCCCACGGGTATTAAAAATTAGAATAAAAAATAATCTTTTTTAATTTTACACTTTTTTTTTCAAAAATCAAAAAAAAATTTTTTTTGTAAAATTTTTTTTGTAAATGAAGATCTTAAATAGAAACCTCTCGGTCTAGTTTTTATTAATTGTCCGTTTTTTCCAATGGCGTCGGTTAATATTTTTCCGTTTGCGGCTTTAGGTCTTATTTGCAAAGCAATCCCGTCTCTTGCAGTAATGTCTTCAATATAACCTGTGGAAATTTTTTCCATATGTTCTTCCCAGTCCTGTTTTAAAACGGATAATTCATTTCCTGCCGGACTCCAAAGAAATGGTGTAAAAATAATTTTTTCTGATATCGGAATATTTTTTCTTCCATCAAAAGGGATCCATAAAACCTTGCTCATCTTATTGTAAAAATTTGATTCAAAAAAAGTTTTTGTACCTGACCCCAGTAAAGGAACGATGCACACGTATGTGCTTTCACTTGGTGTTAGATTTTCTGCTATGGGAATACTTTTGAGTTCGATTTTCAGTTCTGAAAAATCCTGGGTTGGTGTATTTCCTGCGTTTGCTCCTAATACTGCCTCAAAAAAAATTCCGAGCCACCCTTTTGCGTGTACGTTATCTGACGGAATTTTTAAATTATATACAGACGCTACTTCTTTTACTTTTTTCCCCGCTATGTTGTATGCTCGGGTCATTAGTTCGTCTTCAGAACCGGGAGTGGTTATAAGTGTCATATGCAAATAAAAGATCTGAAAATTTTTTTTAGTTTAGATTTTTTGAAGAATGGGATCAACCGTGATCATTTCTTTATGTGATATTTGTGACATTGGGCTTTTGAATTAAATTAGGGTTTCAAAATAATGTAGTATAATAAACTGTTTATTATATTCAGTGGATAAAAAATTGATAGATCAAGAAGGTTATCGTCTTAATGTTGGTATCGTAATTTGTAATTCTTCCGGTCAGGTTCTGTGGGCCAGGAGAGTCGGGCAGAATACCTGGCAGTTCCCGCAGGGTGGGTTGGATAACAGTGAAAGTGCCGAGCAGGCAATGTACAGAGAACTATACGAAGAACTGGGGCTTAAACCTGGTGATGTTAGACTGATAGCACAATCAAAATACTGGCTTAAATATAAGTTGCCGCGCCGGCTAATCAGAAAAGATTTACTTCCGTTGTGCGTAGGACAGAAGCAGAAATGGTTTCTTCTAAAAATAGAAGATAACAGAGAAGCGAATATTTCTTTCGATAAGTATCAGCATGCAGAGTTTGATGGATGGCGCTGGGTAAGTTACTGGTATCCAGTCCGTCAGGTTATTTCATTTAAAAAAGATGTTTACAGACGTATCTTAAAAGAATTTTCGTATTACGTACTGGCTCCAAGTTGCAGTAGTGTGACTAAGCAGAATAAATTTAAACCAAGGAGATTTAAGTGTTAACAATATTGAGAAAAATTGTTGAGAGTGTATCATCGGCTGAATCTTTAACGTTGGCCATGCAGAATCTGGTAATGAAAACAAAGGAAGCTCTTGGTGTTGACTGTTGTTCTGTTTATATAAAAGATCAGGCCAGTAATATGTTGCAGCTGATCGCAACTGACGGACTGGATCCTAAAGCCGTAGGAACTTTAACTCTCGGATTTGACGAAGGGGTAGTTGGTCTTGTCGCAAGAAATCTCGAAATGATTAATCTGGCAGATGCCTCCAATAATCCGAATTTCAAATTTATTCCAGGCCTAGGTGAGGAATTGTTCCATTCATTCCTGGGAGTTCCGATCGTTGATCAGAGTATACTCCTCGGGGTACTGGTTATTCAGCAGAAAACTCCGAGAAAATTTGATGAAATAGATGAATCATTTATGGTTATGCTTGCAGCGCAACTCGCCGGAAAATTTCTTGAAGCAAATTTGAAAAAGGAAATGGCGATGCTGGGAAAGAGTGTAAGCAAGACGGTCAGCGGACTTCCTGTTTCCAAAGGTCTTGCCCAGGCTCAGGCTTTTGTGCTCCGACCTCCTCTTTTGCTGGAAAGTATAGAGATCAAAAAGTGTGAAGATCCGTCCATTCAATATGAATTGTTTCATCAGGCGATGTTGCAGGTTCAGCTGGAACTTGACCGGTTGATGTTGAAATTAAACCAGTCAGCAGGCTCTCCAAATTCAAAAATTTTTGAAATATACAATATGATTTTAAATGATCGTTCTTTTGTTGATGAAATAGATCAGAAAATCATGGGTGATTCGTTATATGCAACTGCAGCTGTAAAACTTGTATGTGAGAAATACATAAACAAGTTTAAAGAAATGGAAGATCCATATTTTAAGGATCGGGCAGCTGACGTGAAGGATGTGGCTCAGCGGCTGCTTTCCAAGCTGGCACACAGCCAGGTTGAGTTTTTTGATTTCTCCAAGCCAGTGATCCTTGTTGCAGATGAAGTTACTGCCTCTTTGCTGGTAGAAATTCCAAGAACCAGTTTAAAGGGGGTGATTTCATGCAAGGGCTCTGTTAATTCTCATGCGGCGATCCTTGCACGAAACATGGGAGTGCCTGCCATTATGAATATAGGCGAGTCGATAGATGAATTTGATGATCACTATATTGTAATGGACGGAACTTCAGGAAAGATCATTATTGAACCGGATAATGCAATCAGGGAAGAATACAAACAGCTTATTGAAACAGAAAATAACATAAGGGAAATTGCCGAAAAGGAACTGTATGATTCTGTAGTCACTCTTGATAATCAGAAAATATCGGTGGAACTTAATGCCGGTATGAATCTTGATTTTGAAACAAAAGGAAATTTTGTTGATGGTGTCGGCCTGTACCGCACTGAAATTTCTTTTATGCTGCAGGATAATGTTCTTACCGAGCAGGAACAGATCAATAATTACAGAAATTTTCTTATATCCTTTAAAGACGTTCCAGTGTGTATGAGAACACTGGATATAGGCGGTGACAAACAGTTGTCGTATTTGAAAATTCATGAAGCCAATCCTGCACTGGGATGGCGCGGTGTTCGACTCATGCTGGATAACCGACCTCTTTTTATGACTCAGTTTAAAGCTATGTTGAAGGCTAATATCGGGCTCGGAAATTTGAAAATTATGATCCCAATGATTTCTTCATCTAAAGAAATTGAAGAAACCAGGCAAATGCTTGATTTGGCTTATAATGAAGTTAAAGAGGAAATGGGACTGACAGATGAGCAGATATGCTATCCGAAATTCGGAGCTATGATCGAAGTCCCTTCTGCTGTAATGCTGTTGGAGGAACTGAGCCGAACAGCAGATTTTTATTCCATTGGAACGAATGATCTTACCCAATATATTCTCGCTGTCGACAGAAATAATCAGAAGGTTGCCCACTGCTATGATCCATATCATCCAGCAGTTCTGCGCACCCTGGATTACATATTTAAGGAGTGTCAGAGATTAGATAAGCCTGTGTCAATCTGCGGTGAAATGGCAGGGGATTATTTGGGTATTCTGATATTGCTAGCCATCGGGTATAGAACTTTCAGTATGAATCTGAGCAGTATTGCAAGGATTAAGTACCTGCTGAGAAGAATAGATGTATCAAAAATCAAGCAGATAATAGAAGAAGCAGGGCTTACAAATATTGAAAAAATTAAGACAAATTTGAAAAACTATATCAGTGAGCAGAATCTGACAAGATTTTATTTTGAATAAGAAAGTTGAGAGAAAAGTAATGAAGCAGTATTTAGAATTAATGAAAAAAATTTTGGATGAAGGTGCGCAGAAAAGTGATCGTACCGGTACGGGTACGCTGTCTTTATTTGGACATCAGATGAGATTTAATCTTGCTGAAGGTTTTCCTCTGGTGACAACCAAGAAGTGTCATCTTAAATCAATTATTTACGAACTGCTTTGGTTTCTTAACGGTGATACCAACATAAAATATTTAAAAGATCACGGAGTCAGTATCTGGGATGAGTGGGCCGATGAAAATGGAGAACTAGGGCCGATATACGGTCACCAGTGGAGATCCTGGAAATCTGCTGACGGGAGCGTGGTAGATCAGATCAGTAATGCGGTCCGTGATATAAAGAACAATCCTGATTCCAGACGAATCATCGTTTCAGCCTGGAATGCAGGAGAAATTGATAAGATGGCATTAGCTCCTTGTCATGCTCTTTTCCAGTTTTATGTAGTTAATAACAAATTATCTTGTCAGTTGTATCAGCGAAGCTGTGATGTCTTTCTAGGAGTTCCTTTCAATATTGCCAGCTACGCTCTTCTTACTCATATGATGGCTCAGCAGTGCGATCTTGATGTTGGTGATTTTGTTTGGACCGGCGGAGATGTTCACTTATATTCAAATCACCTGGAACAGGCAAAACTTCAGCTTTCAAGAACACCAAGGGAATTGCCGGTTTTAAAAATTAAACGTAAGCCATCATCAATTTTTGAATATCAGTACGAGGATTTTGAAATCGAAAATTATGATCCTTATCCTGCTATCAAAGCTCCGGTTGCCGTTTAGCAGAATTGTCTGTGAAACGAGAAAATGAATTTTTTATTTTGTGTGTGAATTTGTAATGTATACTGAATTGGAATTAAATCGTATTAAATGGCAGTGTCGTCGAGGAATGAAGGAACTGGATCTTATGGTCCAAACCTTTTTTGATAATGAGTTTCTGAAGTTGTCTGATGATGATCAGAAAATTTTTGTTAAACTTCTGGATGAATCGGATTTGAATTTATTCAGATGGTTGCTGAGAGGTGAAACTCCTGCAACTGATGACTTTAAGCATATTATCGATATTATGGTTGAAGCGCACGATAAACTGCAGGAACAGACTAATTCATAAATGTGGTCATGCTTCTGCATATAGACTGCAGTAGTCTTGTAGTTCGTCAATTTATTTGATCTCTTATTCTTCAAATTATTTGATCTAAAATTTGTTTATTTTTTATACTAAATTATGACGATTCACATTATTTGATCTCGGTTTCGTCACATTGACACTATCAAAAATCGTCAAATTGTTTGAACGCTTCTGTTCATTCATTCTGATTCTTTTTTCTTCAAATTATTAGGATGCAAAATCATCATATTTACAGCATGCTTCTGTTCACTGTTGTTGAGCTTATATTCTTCACTTTATCAGCACTAAAAATCATCAAATTGTTTGCACGTTTCTGTGCAGTGTTGGAGATTGTTTTTTCTTCAATTTATCTGCTCTTCTTTTTGTCAGAATGTGTGCATCGCGTTATTCATATCGGCAGATCCGGGTATAAAAAACCCCGTCAAGGACGGGGCTTATAAGTAACGGCGGATACCGGAAGAAAGCCTGAGTTAGCCCAGTATCAGTTCTTCGTGAGCCTTTCTGACAGTTTCAGCTGTTATGATTTGAGAACCCTCGGCATTGCCGACGTTCAGACATGCGTTGCAAATTCTGTTAACCATACGTGGTGCACCTTCAGAGTAATTTGTTATGGCTTCAAGGGCCTCAGGAGCGAATACGTCTTTGATACATCCGGCACCTTTGAGTTTGTCGAGTACGTACTGTCTGGTTTCGTCCTTGCTCATTCCTTCAATATTGAAGTTCATAATAATGCGCTGGCGCATAGCTTCATGAACGGAGTAATTGAGCATTGAGTTAAGCTTTGTGGTTCCGACAAGGATGACTACAGCCTTGTCTCTTGAATCCATTTCAAAGTTAAACAGGACCTTCAGGTCGGAAAGAGTTGAACTTCTGATGCTGTCGGCTTCATCGATGATAAAGACCGGGGTCTTGCGGTTTTCAGAGTACAGTCGTTCAATCTCCTCCTTGATTGCATCAATATTCTCATGTTTCCTGGACTTCGGTTCAAGTCCGATGATAGTAGCCATATTACGGTAAAATTCAGCATCAGAGAGATTGGCAAGAGGGGTATATACAACCTTGTACAAAGAGGGGTTAAGACCTTTGGACCATATTCTGACAGCAGTTGATTTTCCTTTACCGGGAGTTCCCGTGAGCAGCCCGAAGCCTTTAACACTGAGTATATAATTCAGTCTGGCAACAGCTTCATTGTATTCCTTGAAAGAGACAATAATGTCAGCGGAGTTTTTGATAAACGGATTGAACTCCAGTCCGTATCTGGTATTTAAATCCATACTATTCGTTTTATCCTATATTGTTGTTAGCAGTTGAAGAGGTGGTACCTGAAGCAGATTGTCCTGCGGCAGCCTGTCCTGAAGCAGGTGTTTCTGCAGCAGGACTGCTGATGTAAACTTTGCGTTTCACCCGGCTGTTCTCGTGCTTGTTCAGGAGTTTTACCGGAGTCAGGGTGTTTCCCTCATTTTCTACGATGTAGACATCTGATAAATCAGCAGTATAGCGAAGAGTAACCTTCTTTCTGCAGTACTGATTGTCAACTTCAAACATGCGATTACTGATAGATACCAGCCCGTCTCTGGTAACCCTGCGCTCAATTTCCATCAGGAAGTTTCTGCTGATAGAATCATCAGAGAGTTTTCTGATGAGTGAAGATTCTTTGAAGAAACGGTCCTGCGGGGTTCGGTACTCAAGGGATGAATGCGGGGTATTGTTGTACTTGTTAACATACTTGAACAAATCGTTTCTTACATCCTCCAGACTGTGAAAATTGGAAGGATTAAACTCTGCAAGCCATTGAATTTTCATGGTTTTGAAGAACCTTTCTATTTTGCCTTTGCTGGTTGGCGTATACGGTTTGTTCCAATTAATTCTGGAGCCTATTCTTGCCGCCAGCAGTTCAACCTGTCTGTTCTTGTAGGTTGAGCCGTTATCGAAATTAAAAACTCTGGGAACACCGTGCTTGGCAACGGCTGATTTTACGACTCCGAGAAAATTTTCGTAGTTGTCGTTAAGAAAGGCATTGATGCCGACAATATACCTGCTTGCATCGTCTATGAGTGCCTGAATCCATATTTTACGCTTAACCCCGTCTATAGTTATGTACGGACCGACACTGGAATCTCCACACCATACCTCATTGATATGTTCCATCTCGTATCTTTTCATTTCCTGGATTTCAGTCGGAACGTCAAGTTTATCTTTGATAGTGTTGACACATCGGTTGATGGTTGACAGTGAGATTTGCTCCTGATTGATGAACCCCTTGTTTATCAGCCTTTTCCTGATTGCTGTTGCAGATATTCGCGGGTACTGCTTCTTGATTTCCATTATCTGTTTGTATATTTCATCGTCAATCTTTCTGAAACTCTTACAATCAGACCGCCTTTGCGGTTTCAGACCGTCCAGCCCGAGCTTCTGATAGATTCGGTACCATCTGGTTATAGTTGGTACTGCGAAATATCTCCTGGTTCCGCTGTTACGGTCTTCAACACCTTTTTCTGATGCGCTTTCAATTATTTCTCTCTTGCTGCGCAAATCATCCACAGACTGATTGACTGCATCGATAATGCAGGCATATCTCATCATCATAATATTTTCTGCCTCTGTCTTATTCATAGGGCTTCCTGTTTAAAATTTACTCTATTTATCCTTCCTGCAGTCGTTTTTGCTCTTTCAAACGGTATTGTTCTGCAGTTGCGCGGCAGTATAGAACTTTGCCTATAAAGAAGCCCTTTTTGCTATGTGGTTTTTAGAATTTTAAAACAGGTGCGATCTCTCATCTGCATGAAATGGCGAAAAAATGAATCAAGACAGAGAACTGCAGATGAGGCAAAATCCGTAAAAAATGACGAAAGAGAAAGACGCAGTGACTGCATACGTGCTTTCCAGTTTGACTTGTAATTTCTGATAATTCGATACAAATCGTTCTCGTCAACTAAACCTCCCACCTTCTCCAGAATGCTGCTGACTGGACAGTTTGACTCGAAGTTGCTGAGAACAGTAAGAACAATGTCCTTTCCGGCTCTGGCATACGGGATCATCTCCATCAGCAGTATGGCATGTGTCTTTCCGCAGGCACTGCATCTGACCCGGAGAATTTTAAGTCTTATCTCCTCCCTGCCGTTCAATGCTTTATAGCCTCGTTCATAATATCCGTGTTTTTCCAGTACTCCGCCTTCACAGCATGGTGATTTTATAAGTTTCTGACCGTTAAACAGCTTTGAGATAAACTGATCGTATTTTTCTTGAGTTAACTCTTCTATTTGATCGTGTATCAGTGTTATCATGGTACTGTTTTGGAGTTCGCTAAACCGCGAACGAGTAGTTTTAAGGCAGTGATTCGCAGTCACTGCCTTTTTCAATTTCACATAAATCCCCGTGCTTGAAGGGAACTCAATC
>ODAI013869979.1_pt1 | contig 34970 bp, 29 predicted proteins | sample 1539321 | NCBI WGS metagenome assembly ODAI01 (sample SAMN02144231, study PRJEB22623) | gut metagenome | biome: sheep rumen | host: Ovis aries | place: New Zealand
ATACCACTACGTGATTCTGATCTTGTCTTTTTTGCGTTAGCCTCTGCCTTTTCAGCAATGTAATAATACTTATTGTACTTGCAGGCCTTCTTATTCTTCTCACTACATAGGGTACAGACAAAGGGTGGCTTTTCCGTCTTTTTGCAAGTGTGTGTAATACAGCGATCACAGTATTGCGTACAATCGTGCTCCCTACATGTCCAGCAACGCATGCTGCAGTATTCCTCCCCGCAAAGCCCTGTCTTATTACAATGCGGAGGATAAATGCAATCCGTGCCATTAGGATATGACGATCTTACCACTATTCTGTTTTGCTTAACTTCTCTTGTTATGCTTGATGTACTTCTGCCAAGTTCCTTCGCTATCTGGCTAAATGACTTCTTGGCGTAGATACCGGCTTCAATCCTCACTCTTTCTTTAAATGTTATTCGATTGTAATTACCCATTTGACTCCTAACCGCAGATAGTAATCACATCGAATCATACCACATAAAACACCTCCTTCTGCAAATGTTATTGCAACAGATTTCTCATTTTAGTAATGATTTTGTTGCGTTAAGTTTTTCAATTAAGGCGTCTGCCTGACTACTAAATCCTATTATCCACAAATCAAGTACATTTTTATGGACTGATATATAAAATTCTTTTCTTGTGGCAGCTTTTTCCATATTCCCCAATATGTAGCGGTTGCATTTATGGAACATATGTTCTATAATAAGTTCAAACATATGTTTGGAGTATAGCAACATTGTTTAAAAAGGGAAATCAGGTTTTGCAGGAAAGCAAAGGAGGAATCTCGTATGTATGATTATAAGATCATTGCTGTTGATTTTGACGGAACTCTCTCTTTTGGAGAATGGCCGAATGTTGGGGAGCCGAATACTCCTCTGATCACTTATCTGAAAGACTGGAAACAGGCCGGAAACAAAGTGATCCTGTGGACCTGTCGTGCCGGTGCGGCACTGGAACTTGCTCTGTCCTGGTGCCGTGAACAGGAGTTGGAATTTGACGCAGTGAATGACAACCTGCCTGAGATCGTGGAATTTTACGGAAATAATTCCAGAAAGATCACCTGTGACTATTATATTGACGATAAGGCGATGCTTCCCGATACCCTGTGCGGCTGCCCCTTTTAGATTGTTCTTTTTGGGTTACTCTTTCCAAGTCCGTCAATGTCGGACTTAGGTTTTATGTTTCTTTTTTAGTAATGGTTTCAGTTTCTTATAGATTGCGCTTGCCTTTTTGCTGTCCTTATACTTCTTTGAAAGACCGTTGCAGATGGCCTGCTTGGTTTTATATTGATTGAATATCAGAAGTACATCTTCGGGGTTGTCATCTATGGAAAGCACACTCTTTATTTCTTCCACAGTAGCCATATCACGCTCCAAGACTTTGCCTTTTTTCTTCTTTGTACCTGATTCAGAATCCTGCTGATCCTCCACATCAATATTCTCATTCACTTTTTCCTGTACAGGTACAGGCTGCACAGATCCGGACGCACAGATCCGATCTACCGATTTGCCCTGGTTCTTCCAGTAATCACAGAGACAATCAAAGCCTTTATCATTCGATACGATATGGTATTTAGCGTTTCCGGTATCCTTTCCCAGCAAATAGCCCAGATAAGAAGCCAATTGGAAATCCAATGCATTCTTGGTACCGGTGACAACCTTACAGCATAACAGCTTCAGATTCCGTTTCAGCAGGCTTTCCACAGCCTCCAGCGCAATATTCTTACATTGCTCTGAATAAAATATCACCACCTCGTCCCCCTCCCTGGTCCCGGGCAGATTCTTAATAAAGTCAACTTTAACATTTTCATAATCTATCAAATAATGGTTCATTAGAAGGGCTCCTTATTCTTTTACAATAATTGTCATCATATACGTGGAATTCTCCGGAATCTGCTCGATACCGTAATATACTTTCTCCTGTGCAGTGCCGCAATCTGCTACCGCATAGACCTTAACCGGGTGTTTCAAATCGAGTAAACACTTTTTGACAGCAGGCAGAGAGCCGGCACATTTCATAATGATCTTGGTACCGGATAGCGATAGTGCCATCTCCAGACCCTCAATATCTGAAATAACGTGCAATGGGGAATCTCCCTCACAAAGCGAAATCCCAAGCCTTGCTGCGCATGCGCAAAAAGAGTTGATCCCGTTGATGATCCGGACTTGTACATTGTCTTTTTGAGCTTGCTCCGCAATAGAAGCAAAGGTGGAATAAACGGTCGGATCTCCGATTGTAAGAAAGGAGATTATCTTCCCCTCTGCCAGATATTCTTTCACCGATTCATATATTTCCTGATGTTTCTTTTGCAGTATACTTTTATCCGTTATCATTGGAAAGTCAAAACCGATTATCTGCTTTTGTTCTATTTCCGGGACAGCTGCCCTTGCAATCTGATACGCTCTGCACTTTGTTTTGTCTTTTCGCGGCAGACAGATCACATCTGATTCTTTGATCCATTTCACCGCTTTGATGGTCAGCATATCCGGATCTCCGACGCCGACACCGATCCCGTTCAGCACACCAGTCTTAGTCTCCATATCCTACAGCCCCATTACCTCACCGTAAATTAAGACGGCGTTTCTGACACACTCCTCACAGGGACATAGCACTCTTCCATCCGTGACGGTTTTTAAGTCTTTACACTTTATCGCGCCGCACCTTTCTCTGAAAGCCTCCTGTATCTTACGTGTAACTGCAAGCGTTCCTTTTCCTTCTGTCTTCAGTCCCGCCATCATACCGGCACCGATCAGTGCACCGCATGTTGCCTCAAGATTTCCCATTCCTGCACAGAATCCCGCGGCAATCTGTTTTAACTGCTCTTCCGAAATATTCGTCTGATCAGCGAGTGCAGCCGTGACTGCCTGGGAACAGTTATAACCTCCCGATGTTTTCAATTGCACTGCCTTTTCAGCTCTTTCTTTCAACTCCATATCTCGTTGCTCCGTTTCTCTCTTTTGCACAAATAGACTGCTTTCAAGGAAAAAAGCCCTGAAAACATTGATATTTTCAAGGCTTTTCCTGTAGTGGACCATAGGGGGATCGAACCCCTGACCTCCAGATTGCGAACCTGGCGCTCTCCCAGCTGAGCTAATAGCCCTTGACTTGTTTTATCATAACAAATATGCCATGAAAAAACAAGTATTTTTTTCGCCGCTTCGCGGCTCTTTCGCACACTTCGTGTGCGGTTTTCTCGTTAAGCACGCAAGGAAACCAAATGCCCGCGTTCGCGGGCGCTTGGTTTCCTTATTGCGTGCTTACATCATTCCGCCCATGCCGGCACCTGCAGGCATAGCGGGTGTATCCTCTTTAATGTTTGCAACAACACTCTCGGTGGTGAGCAGTGTGCTTGCCACACTGGTAGCATTCTGCAGTGCGCTTCTGGTAACCTTTGCAGGATCCAGGATACCCGCCTTCACCATATCTACATACTCTTCCTTCAGAGCATCAAAGCCTACGCCAACCTCAGCGTCACGTACATGGCTGATGATCACGCTGCCTTCCAGGCCTGCGTTTGCCGCGATGTGGAACAGAGGAGCCTCCAAAGCCTTCAGCACGATATTCGCACCGGTCTTCTCATCACCTTCCAGTGTATCGGCAAGCTTTGCAACTTCTTTGGATGCGTGTACATATGCGGAACCACCGCCGCAGATGATACCTTCCTCCACAGCAGCCTTGGTTGCTGCCAGAGCATCTTCCATACGAAGCTTTGCTTCCTTCATCTCGGTCTCGGTTGCTGCACCTACACGGATCACTGCTACGCCGCCTGCCAGCTTAGCCAGTCTCTCCTGCAATTTCTCTCTGTCGAAATCAGAGGTGGTCTCCTCGATCTGTTTCTTGATCTGGCTGATACGTGCATTGATCGCAGCCTTATCGCCGTCACCGTCCACGATCACGGTGTTCTCCTTCTGAACCTTTACGGATTTTGCATGACCCAGCATATCCATGGTAGCATCCTTTAACTCATAGCCAAGCTCGGAGCTGATCACCGTACCGCCGGTCAGGATTGCGATATCCTCCAGCATTGCTTTTCTTCTGTCGCCATATCCGGGAGCCTTCACTGCAACCACATTGAACGTACCGCGCAATTTGTTTACGATTAGGGTAGTCAACGCCTCACCTTCTACGTCCTCAGCGATGATGAGCAGCTTCTGCCCGGACTGTACAATCTGCTCCAGGATCGGCAGTATCTCCTGAATATTGGAAATCTTCTTGTCTGTGATCAGGATCACGGGATTGTCAAGAGTCGCCTCCATCTTATCCATATCGGTTGCCATGTATGCGGAAATGTATCCTCTGTCAAACTGCATACCTTCTACCAGATCCAGCTCTGTCTGCATGGTCTTGGACTCTTCGATGGTGATCACGCCGTCGCCGCTTACTTTCTCCATTGCATCGGCAACCAACTGTCCGACTTCCTCATCCCCTGCGGAGATAGCTGCTACTCTCGCGATATGCTCCTTACCGTTTACTTTCTGGCTCATCTTGGAGATTGCTTCCACAGCACAGTCGGTAGCCTTCTTCATACCCTTTCTCAGGATGATCGGGTTCGCACCTGCTGCCAGGTTCTTCATACCTGCATTGATCATTGCCTGTGCCAGAACGGTTGCGGTGGTGGTACCGTCACCTGCCACATCATTTGTCTTGGTAGCAACTTCTTTTACCAACTGTGCGCCCATATTCTCAAAAGCGTCTTCCAGCTCGATTTCCTTTGCGATGGTCACACCGTCGTTGGTGATCAGGGGTGCTCCAAAGGATTTATCCAATACTACGTTTCTTCCCTTAGGTCCAAGGGTTACTCTCACGGTATCTGCTAACTGATTTACGCCGGACTCCAATGCTGCTCTGGCGTCTGCGCCATATTTGATCTCTTTTGCCATTGTTTTGGCCTCCTTCTACAATCTTTTATAATACTTTTTACTGGATCACTGCCAGAATATCGCTCTGCTTTACAATGATGAACTCCTCATTGTCCAGCTTTACTTCTGTTCCTGAATACTTGGAGTAGATTACGTTGTCGCCAACCTTAACCTCCATCTTTACTTCCTTGCCGTCGATCACACCGCCGGGGCCGACTGCCAAAACTTCTGCCTGCTGGGGCTTTTTCTCATTCTGACCGGGAAGAACGATACCGGACTTGGTCGTCTCCTCTGCTGCCAACTGCTTCAAAACAACTCTGTCGCCTAAAGGTACTAACTTCATGATGATGCCTCCTTATATTTCATTTTGATTTGTTTTCCTTTGTTTGTTAGCACTCTTTTTATTCGAGTGCTAATCACTGAGATATATATTAGTTTTATGTGGATTCCTTTGCAAATAGATTCAGAGATAACCAAATTTTATTTTCTTTGATTATCTCTGATTTTCTCATTTTTTCTTCTGTTTTCTTTAACTAATCCGAAAGTATGGATTTAATAAATAATTTAGATTCACGCCCACGCGTCCTGGCTCACCGGAACCCGGATACCGGCTAACAGCATTTGATCCCATAAAAACCACTCTCCCGTAGAGGGCTTGTTGCGCAAGGTGATGGATCTGGCCGAATCCGCACCGCCACTGCGCACCAGCAGGATCTTGTATCCCTGATCCGCCATGGGCGCTTTGCTGTCCTCCAGTTCTATTACATAGGGCACATCCGGCGTATAGTCATTCTGCGGCGTCGCACCCTTGAAGTAGGATCTGGGAATGTAATCTTTTCCGTCCATAAAGCGGTCTCTGATAAACTGTTTGTCCATGGGAGACAGCGGACGGGGACCGCGCAGGAAATCCAGCATCCGATGACACTCCTCCTTGTCCCTGGGATAGACGCACAGCGCCGCAATTGTCAGTGCTGCCGTCCCCTCCGGCGTCTTCAGAGCCGCTTCGGGAAGCGCTTTTAACTCCTCTAAGTTCTGGGGCAGACTGTTCCATGTAATCTTGTATTCCATCGTATGACCTCCTTTATGAAATTTACAAAAATCCGGCGGAAAATTTGACTCCTCCGCCGGATCATTCTCTTTTGTATGATAACTTTAATTTAGCACTTAATCTCCAGGTATCCGAGCAGCTTGCTCATATCGTAGCTGTCCATCACGCCCAGATTGGGATCATAGAATTTGCCGTCAAAATGAAGCAGATAGTGGCTGAAACGTCCCATCTTCTCCATCATGATGCAGCACTTCGGCAGTACGGTGTCTCTGCCTTCCGTGTAGTTGATGATATCGGTGTGATCGATCCCGTAATAGTTCAGGGCAGAGATCACGCGGCCCATGGTAGCCTGCCACTCTCTGCAATCCATAACGGTCATAACCTCCGCAATGGTCACGCCTGCGAGCATAGCCACACAGGTCTGTCCGCACAGCCCGTCCTCCGGCTGAATAATGATATTGATACCGTCAATCTTGCGAATCGGGTTTTCAAAGCTGTAGGGGCTGTTCTGATCCATGCGGATCAGGGAACCATGTACGTGAAGCAGGATCTTATGGCGCTGTGCGAGATCTACGCTCACCATATCTTTCTCCTCAACATGGATATAATATTTACCTTTCTCCAAGGGTCTTAACTCACAATCAATAATCTTGTTGTCCAGCAGAATGTCCGCCTGAATTACTTCTCTCTGCTTACAAACCTCCCAGATATTAAAGGGAATCGAAATCCAGTATGCATCCTCTTTCTTTTCGATCTTAGATTCAAAATAGTATCTCATAATTCCTCCATTTCCGTCCGCCCGCATTTTAGCGGTACGGCTGTTTTCTGCTATTAGAGTAATTGTATCAAATAATGTTCTGAAATGGAACCATTTTCTTTTAATTTTTAAAAAATTTTGATATACTGTGTTAGACGTATTGTAAGAACCACAGACTATCGCATAATAAGGGGAAAGAATCATGGCATTCGACGGTGTGACCATTGCAAATATTGTATCGGAATTAAAAAAGGAACTGCTGGAGGGTCGCGTATACAAGATCGCGCAGCCGGAAGCGGACGAACTGCTGCTCACGATCAAGACCAGGGACGGACAGCGCAGACTGGTGATCAGTGCCAGCGCCTCCCTCCCTCTGATCTATCTGACAGAGAGCAATAAACCCAGTCCCATGACGGCACCCAATTTCTGCATGCTGCTGCGCAAACATCTGCAGAACGGCCGTATCACATCGATCACTCAGCCGGGACTGGAACGCATCATCCATATCGATATAGAGCATCTGGACGAAATGGGCGATCTCTGCCGCAAGACTTTGATCGTGGAGATCATGGGCAAGCACAGCAACATCATCTTCCGCGACAACGAAAATCGCATCATCGACAGCATCAAGCATGTTTCTGCCGCAGTCTCCAGCGTACGTGAGGTTTTGCCGGGAAAGACTTACTTTGTGGCGCAGACCCAGGAGAAGCTTAATCTGCTGACCACGGATTATCAGACCTATTATCAGACTGTGACAGGAAAAGCACAACCGCTGTTCAAAGCGCTGTACGGCAGCTTCACGGGGCTTTCCCCCATTCTGTCCCAGGAGCTGTGTTACCGCGCAGGCTTAGACGGTGAAGCTTCCACTGCCGCTTATGCGGAGAGCGCTTACCATACGCTGTATCTGGAGCTGGAAAAACTGACAACGACGATCCGGGAAGAGACCTTTGCCCCCTGCATCGCCTACCGGGGTAAACAGCCCGTGGAATATGCAGCCGTTCCGCTGACCATGTACGCCGGCAATGGCGGAGATCATCTCGTCCCCTGCGGCAGCATGTCCACCCTGCTGGAGACCTACTATGCAGAGAAGAATACCCTCACCCGCATCCGCCAGAAATCCGCGGATCTGCGTCATGTGGTGCAGACTGCTCTGGAGCGTAACGTGAAAAAATATGATCTCCAGCTCCGCCAGATGCAGGACACGGAGAAGCGCGAGACCTACCGCATTTACGGCGAACTGCTGAACACTTACGGATACAGTGCGAAACCCGGGGACAAGTCTATCGAAGTGCTGAACTATTACACCAACGAACCTTTGACGATCCCGTTGGATGAGACTTTGTCCGCCACCGACAACGCCAAGCGTTATTTCGAGAAATACAATAAAATGAAGCGTACTTATGAAGCATTATCCGGGCTGACGCAGGAGGTAAAATCGGAGATCGACCACCTGGAATCCATCGGTGCCTCTCTCGATATCGCATTGAAGGAAGAAGATCTGGTGGAGATCCGGGAAGAACTGGCGGAAAGCGGCTACATCAAGCGTTCCGGCGGCAAGGGCGGCAGGAATCCCGGCAATAAAGGCGGCAAAACCGGCAAAGTCAAAATCACTAGCAAGCCCTTTCACTATCTGAGCAGTGACGGCTTCCACATCTATGTGGGCAAAAACAATTTTCAGAATGACGAGCTGACCTTCCAGTTTGCAGGCGGCAATGACTGGTGGTTCCACGCCAAGAAAATGCCCGGCTCTCATGTAATAGTCAAGACGGAGGGCGCCACGGAGCTGCCTGACCGTGTCTTTGAGGAGGCCGCAAAGCTGGCCGCCTACTATTCCAAAGGCCGCGGTTCCGACAAAGTGGAAATTGATTATATCCAGAAAAAACACGTAAAAAAGCCCGGTGGGGCAAAACCGGGCTTTGTGGTCTATTATACCAATTTTTCCATGGTGACAGACAGCGATATCACAGGGATTCAGTTGCTGGAGCAGTGAGCCTGCCATGGTCGGCATATCTGCCTCATTCTGTCGTCTCCCGCAGCGTCTCCACGATACTCTTCCTGACCGCCTGACCGTACAGGATCTCCGGTATCATCCAGCCAAGCAGCAGGAACGCCGGGAGCGCGGCAAGCGCCGGCCAGACCGTAGCATGCGGCTTGAAGAACCAAAACACAGTCTGCATCAGCTTCCCCAGCAGCGGATTGCCGATAAACGCACACGCGCATGCTGCCATCGCCGCAAAAATCGCATAAAAGATTCCCTCATATACCAGCATATCTCTCAGTTGTCTTCTGGTCATCCCCACTGCGCCAAGCACAGCAAATTCCCGTTGTCTGGCCAAGATCGAGGTCATAATGGCATTGAAGAAATTCAGAACACCTACCAGTCCCACAATACCGCACAAAGCACCGCCCACCAGCGCAAACATTCCGCGAAAGCCTTCAAAATCCTTCCTCGCCGTCTGCTTGCTCTCATACATCAGATTGACCTGTTCCTCTTCCGTCAACTGTGCCAGATACCTTTCCGCCTTCGCCTCCGCTTCCGCGTCCGGCGTATCAAACAGATAAAACAAAGGCGTAGCCTCCTGCCCGCTGTCCCGCTCCAGCACCTCCACCGGAAGGATTCCGTCATATGACCCCGATATATAATACCGGTATCCGATGGAATGCGGCCGCTTTACCAGCGCGCACACCGTGTAATTCATCTCATGCTCCCCTACAAGCCTCGTCTCAATTTCCTCCGCCGGCGTTGTCCGGTCTGCCTCTTCCCCGGTGCGGCGGTCGATCCATTCCAGCTTTTCCGCATACACAATGGGAAATTTCTCTCCCACCTCAGGATAACACTCTCTATTCTCCGGATTGCCATAATCGTCCACCGTGACAGCCAATGCAATGGCATGACTGTCCGCCTCATACAGTGGCTCCAGATTTCCCTCGATTACTTCCAGCTTCTCAAACAGCTCCGGATCAAAGCCCTCCAACTGGATGTAACTCTGCACATTCTCTCCCCGCTTTGGCATGGTTTCATATTGGGCATCCAGAATCTGCATATTGTTGTCATAAAAAGGGGCATTGAGCTGCCGCCACGCTTCTTTGGACATAAAGCAGTTTGCGACACTGTTATTCTCATAACCGCAGCCCGACAGCACCGCCTCCGTATTCTCCCTGATTCTGCGGATACTGTCCTCGGAAATATATCCCCCCTCCGTCTGCCGATACTGGAAATAATCCGTCGTACTGACAATAAAATCGCCGCAGATCATATGAGAGAGATAGGTTTCCCTATCCATCCCCGTCACAAACAACACTAATCCATTCAGCAGCACCACTGCAAGGGCCAGGGAGATCAATACCAGGATCGTCTTTTTCCGGTTTCTGCCCAGGTTTGCAAGCGCCATCTGCCGGATCTTTGCCTGCTGCCCGCTTCCTCCTATCAAACGCCGAATCAGGCTTCTTTTCTTTCCCAAAGTCTGTCCGTTATTTTCCGTATACCGCACGGCCTCCACCGGCGAAACCTTCGCCGCCATCCTGCCCGGTTCCGCACAGGACAGGAATACTGTTCCCAATGAAAACAGAGCAGATAAACCAAAGATCCAGGGCGAAGCACTGCCAGCCACTGTTCCGCCCCCCAATGTTGTACTCCGCAGGATCGCAGGCATCAGCAGACAACCCGCAATGTATCCCAAAAGCAACCCTGCCGGAATCCCCGGCACACACAGAAACAACGCCTGATACCGCATCATTCTGCCAAGCTGTGTCGGCGTGACCCCGATTGTTTTTAACAAGCCATAAAACCGCACATCACCGGATACGGAAATCTGAAAAATATTGTAAATGATCAGATATCCGGTAAAAAACACTAACAGCAGAAAACAGACCAATGTCAGTAAGGTTCCCGTATCCATCTCCTGTAAAAACTGCTCCGAAGTGTACCCCCAGTTCACACCGATATCCACGTAGTCCGACGCGTCACCGCTTTCCTCCGCATTCTCTCCGGCATAACCCAGATCCGCCCGAACCTGCTCCATCTGCCCGCGGATATCGACGGATGACTTCATCATCACATTCAGGTCTGTGCGGAAGGGATCCATTCCCTGCGCCACTGCATCCTTTTCCACCTCTTTGACATATTCTGCGGAGACATTCATGTAATGCACCGGCAACAGCTCGTCCTCTTCCCAAAAGCCCACCAACGTAAACGTATCGGATATCTCCGGCCCGGTCTGCTCTTTATCAAAAATACAGAATGTGATTGGGATCTGTGCCCCCAGCTCGGGCTCTATGCCCATGAGCCCGAGCGCTCCTGTATCCATGGTGATCTCATCTGCCTGTTCGGGCAGCCGCCCGGTGGTCGGCCAGGCATAGCTCCATCTCGTACAATTCTCATCCATGAAACTGATCTCGGCATGTTCCTTTGCAAAAGCGCCCTCCCACACGGTACCGATCACCGTTCTCTCCCCGGATGCCTTCACCAGCCGGTGCGAAACAATGGCGGCAGCCTGTTCCTCCGTCACATCTTTAAAGGCCCCATGACTGTATCCGCCGACCTGCCGGAATTGATATGCTTCATAAGCGGCATTCAAAGAAAGCAGCACCGTAAAAAGCGCGGTAAACAACAACGTAGTCAGACTGATCGCGATCACAGCGATCCCATTTCTCTTCCGGGACGCCTGAAAAGTTCGAAAGCTCAGTTTCCGAATACATTTCCGGTTTCGCACCTGCAAGATTCCGCTCATGCCTGCACCTCCCGGTCCGTGATATGTGTTTCTCCTGTGCGCCCTCCCAAAATCTGCCCGTCCTCGATCCGCACGATCCGGTCTGTCATCTGCGCCGCCTCCTCATTGTGGGTGATCATCACGATGGTCTGGGCAAACTTCTGCCCCGTCACCTTTAAAAGCCCCAGCACATCCTGGCTGGTCTTGCTGTCCAGATTGCCTGTGGGTTCGTCTGCCAGAATGATCGCGGGCTTCGACGCCAGAGCTCTGGCAATCGCCACTCTCTGCTGCTGTCCGCCAGAAAGCTCATTGGGCATGGCCCCTGTCCTCGCCTGCAAACCAAGGGTATCAATCACCCGCTCCACAAACTCTCCGTCCGGCTTTGCGCCATCCAGTTCGATCGGCAGCACAATATTTTCATACACATTCAATGTAGGCACCAGATTGTATGCCTGAAAGACAAACCCGATCTTGCGCCTGCGGAAAATGGTCAGTGCTTCTTCTTTCAGGGCAAAAATATCCTCCCCGTCCACAAACACCTTTCCGGATGTAGGCCGATCCAACCCGCCCAGCATATGCAGCAGCGTGGATTTGCCGCTTCCCGAGGTACCCACCACAGCCACAAACTCTCCCTGTTCCACTGAAAAGTTCACGCCCCGCAGGGCATGCACCGCGTTTTCTCCTTTTCCGTATACTTTCTTTAAATCAACTGCGCGTAAAATTTCCAAGACAAATCCCTCCGTATTCATGTTACATCTATCGTATCACGGGATTCTTTCCAGATTCTTTCGAAATAAAAAAGAAATTATGACAGTTTTGTAAGATTTTAGGATTTTGTCTCATTCCCTGGGCAAAAATACCGAAAACATCGAACCTTCCCCCGGCTTAGACTTCACCTTGATATAGCCGCCTTCCGCAGATAAGATCTCCCGCACCAGATACAGTCCCACACCGACTCCCTCCTCGTCCTGAACCGTCTGAGAGCGGTAAAACCGGGTAAAGATCTTTGTCTGCTCCTCCTCGGAAATGCCGATTCCGCTGTCCTTCACATCGATCCGCAGGAACATCTCATATGCGGAAACCGAAATCGCCACACTGCCCCGATCCGTATATTTGATGGCATTGTCCACCAGATTGCCGATTGCCTCCGCCGTCCACTTGGGATCAAAGAACGCCGTCGCAGCCGTTTCCTCTTTTTCTTCCAGGATCAGCAGAAGCCCCTTCGCCATGGCTTTCTTCCTATATGCGGCGCAAATCTCCTGCAGCATCGGCTGTACCGGCTCTTGTTTGGGATGTAGCTGCAAAATACCGTTCTCCAGTCTGGACAGCTTCACCAACGCATCAATCAGAAACCGCAATTTCTCCGTCTGCTTCTGTATTGCATCCGCATTCTCCCGGGCAGACGAAGGAAGCTCCTCTTCCGCAAGCAATTCACTGTATAAGAGCAGATTGGAAATGGGTGTTTTGGTCTGATGGGAAATGTCCGAGATGAGCGTCTTGATCTTGTCTTTTTCCGCCTCCACATTACGGGCGGAGATTGCCGATGCGGAAAGCAGATGGGCATACTTTGTCTCCAGCGCGGACAGTCTGCTCTCATCATAGACCTCCAAGATATCCTCTCCCGCGCCTGCGCGATCTGCCATGTCTTCCAATGTGTCAAAGGTCTTCCGGATGCGACGGAACCCGATCCATAGGACAAGTCCCGCTCCACATACCAACAAAATCGATGCTATTATGATTATGCTATTCATTGATTTTCTGTCTTCTCCCACGTGTATCCTACACCATACACCGTTTTAATGTATTGCCCTGCATTCAGCTTGTCCCGCAGCCGTTTCACCGTGACCGACAGTGCATTGTCCTCCACAAATTCCGCGCCGTCCGTCCAGATCAGATCGATCATCCGCTCCCTGTCCACCGTAAGTCCTCTGTTTTCCACCAAAATGCGCAGTGTCTTCTGCTCGGTCTTGGAGAGTTCCACCGCCTGCCCCGCCACCGTAAAGATCATCCGGGGAAAATCAAAAACATAGTCACCGATCCGATAAATATCTGAGGACAGACTTTTTTCCGGCTCCCCATCCTGCCGAGGCTCCGACAACATCCCCTTCTTTGCCCTCCGCAGCTGGGTCTCAATCCTTGCCCGCAGAACAGATAAAGAAAAAGGCTTCGTGATATAATCGTCCGCCCCCTTCTGCAATCCCTCCACAATATCAGAATCTGTATCATTGGCTGTGAGCATGACAACAGGGAGCTGCGGAAATCGCTCTTTTATCTCCCGTAAAAAATCCAAGCCGCTGCCATCCGGCAGATTAATGTCTAAAAGCAGCAGATCTGGAACCATACACCCCATCTGCTGCCTTGCCTCTGAAATGCTGTGACAAGAGACCGTCTGCCGTCCATCTGTATGCAGTGCTTTACATAGCCCTTTATTCAGTTCATGGTCATCCTCCACGATAAGAATTTGCGTCTGCATTCCGTTTTTCTCTCCAATAGGCATTCCATGCGCTACCCCAAGTATAATCATCATATATACTTGCATCCCACTGTAAATCTTCAAGATGACTCTCGTCATAAAAAGGATTGGGAACAATTACATAGTTATCATTGGGATTATCATCATCAAGACATATCGATATCCAGAAACAGAAGAACCAGTCAAGGTCACTCCCCAGCTTCGTCTTATTCTCTGTAACATATCTGTTATACATATCGAATGCTACAGTGATACTGTCTTCCTCCTGCGTAATGCTTTTCTGAATGACAGTCGAGTCCAGATAAAATCCTTTCGTAAACCACATACTTGAAGCCAATGAATCCATGCAGTCATGGGTATAAACCGGACTCTCCAGGTCATAATCACATGCGATCCTCAGGTCATCCGTTGATACCGGATCGTCAGTGTCATTCCTTATGGTAACCGAAACCGTATAATGCTGTGGGTTGCCAGGTTCTTCGCCAACATAAGATTTCTCGATCTTGACGCTGCTCTCATCAATCATGACATTTCCTTTGACAGTCTGAGGTTCTATGATCCTTCTTTTTTTATAATTTTCTTCGGCATGAAAAATATCCTTTGACGCATCATAGAAGGGGTTCGGGATTCCTGCATAGTTATCCGGGACAAAACCGTCATCATATTCAATCGCTGCCCACGCATGATCGTAAGAATCTGCATTCTGACTTAACAATTCACCATCTGTCAAGCCCTCAAAATATATGGTACCTGTTGCGCCTTCTTTGATCTTGATCTCACCCTTAAAATACGGGGTAAGCCCTCCGTCATACGCATAATTTGATACCGCTTTTTGGATTTCATTAATATTATGCTACCCGTCAAAATAGTAATAGATGGGGATCGTTGTGTCATGTTTAAAGGTTCCGGTAATTTCAACAGGAACGGTGAATTTATAAATCTCTCCGCCTACAACCCGTCCAAAATTTTTTAAATCCGGATCATATCCCATATCCTCTATTTTCATGCCGGATTTCACGATCCGAAGACTGACATCCTCATCGTGGTGCTTTCCCCCAGAGAAACCGCAGCCCGTCAGTGTGAACACAAGCACCATGACTATGAATACACTCTTTTTCGGCAAACCTCCTGCCATTCCTTCAAAGGTTTCCATGATACCTCCCAAGTCAAGATACCTCCAGGTCAACACCCTACATCAGCCTGCACTTCTTCGCCACCTTGACTAGCAAATGCCCTTTCGGGAAGCCCAAAAGCTCCTGCTCGTCCAATCCGCCGAATTTTAACATCGCCACAAAGTACACCACAACAGCCACTGCCACCGCAGGCAGCACCGCAATCCGCATGGACAGTCCTGCCAGGCACAGTCCCTCATAGATGCCGAAAGCCACCACGCCCATGAGCAGCGCTGCCAACGCCGGAATGCCAAATGTCTTCTGATATTCCTGTTTATATCCAATAGCACGTCTCACCGCCCACTGATTCAACACACACATCATGCCGGAATACAGGGTATTGGCAATCGCCATGCTGTACAAATCCAGACCGGTATAGCGTAAAAGTCCATACACCGCCGCCGTCTGGATTGCCAGCGCAATGGCCGCATTGACGATGGGCGTATTCACTTTTCCCAGTCCTTGCAAAACAGAGCTGTTCAGCGTAGACAGTGCATAAAACACCACGGACAGCGCCAGTGTCATCAGCAAAAAGCCCGCCTGTGTCAGGGTTTCATCCGACTGGGACGGAAACAGCAACGCTGTAACCGGCTTCGCCAGCACAAAGAGCCCCACCGCCGACGGGATCGAGATTACCATCGTACTCTTCACGGCCACCCCGATCTTCTCCTTCGCCTCTTCCAACTTGCCCGACACAATATAGGATGCCACCGACGGGATCACCGCGGACGCCATGGCCGATGCAAAGGCGATGGGGATCTGGGCAATGGTCTGTGCCAGACCGGAAAATATGCCAAAATCTGTATAAGCTGCTGTCCTGTCAGTCCCCAAAACTCCGGGGATCCACTCCGTATACATCTTCGCATTTACCACGTCACTGAGATTGTAGATCGCCGTGCTTAAGATAAACGGCGTCACGATCAATGTGATGGTTTTCACGATTGCGCCATAGGACTCCGTTCTGTCATGCCTGTCATTGACAATCCGTTTTAAGATCACCTTCCGGTTGATCCCATACACTGCCGCCACAAACAATAACGCCACAAACACGCCAGCTCCGGTTCCCAGGGCGCTTCCCATGGCGCCGAAGGTGGCGCGTCTGATCTTCAACGCCTCATCCGTAGGCATGTCCAATGTGCCGATCATATGCCGGATCAAAAAGGCAGCCGCCCCCACACTCACCACCGCATTGGCGATCTGCTCCAACACCTGGGATACGGAGGTCTGTACCATACTCCTGTGCGCCTGAAAATAACCGCGCAGCACACCCAATATCCCATAAATAAAAATCGTAGGCGCAAACACCTTCAGAACGGAAGCCGCCGCCTGTTCCTCCAGAAACCAGTTTGCGCCGAAGAACAATAGCAGACTGGCCACACCGCCCACAACCAGCACATAAGCCATCGCACACTTGAATATCCTGTGGGCATTGCGGTACTCCTTCACGGCAAGCTTCTGCGCGATCACCTTGGAAATGGCGGACGGTATGCTGTAGGAAGAGACCAGCAGCACAATCGTATAAATCTTATAGGCAGACTGATAATATCCGATTCCCAGCACGCCGATCACAGCAGTTAAAGGGCTCCTGTAAAGGAGCCCTATGATCCTGCTTATGATGCCTGCCGCAGCAAGGATGCCTGCCTGCAGGACAAAATTATTGTCTTGCTTCTCTTCCGAGATTTTGATTCCTAATTTCATTTTAATACCCGATCAACCAGTCGTACATCTCCTGGTATTTTCTGGCAGATACGCTCCAGGAGAAGTCTGCCGCCATGGCCCGGTCAACAATCTTGTTCCACTCACGTTTTCTGTCATAGTAGACCTGCTCCGCGTAACGGATCGTATTCAACATCTCATGCGCATTGTAATTCACAAACGAGAAACCCGTACCCGTGCTTTCATATTCATTGTAAGGCTGCACCGTATCCTTGAGGCCACCGGTCTCGCGCACGATCGGCACTGTGCCATAACGCAGCGCCATCAGCTGGCTCAGGCCGCAGGGCTCAAACAGCGAAGGCATCAGGAACGCATCACAGGATGCATAGATCTTGTGGGACAATGCCTCCGAATAATAAATATTCGCCGAAACCTTGTCACCGTATTTCCAGTCAAAATGACGGAACATATTCTCGTAACGCTCCTCGCCGGTTCCCAGTACCACCAACTGAATGTCATCCTGACAAAGTTCATCCATCACATAAGCGATCAGGTCAAATCCCTTCTGATCCGTCAGTCGGGAAACCACGCCGATCATCATCTTCCGGTCATCCTGGCGAAGTCCCAACTCCTCCTGCAATGCACGCTTATTCTTCACTTTTTCCTTGCGGAAGTTCACCGCATCGTAGGTTTTGACAATATATTTATCTGTCGAAGGATTGAACTCATCGTAATCAATTCCGTTCACAATACCGCGCAGATCGCCGCTTCTGGCGCGAAGCAGTCCGTCCAGCCCCTCGCCGTAGAAGGTCGTCTTGATCTCCTCCGCATAAGTATCGCTCACAGTGGTCACCGCATCCGCAAACACGATGCCGCCCTTTAACAGATTGGCATCCTTGTACGCCTCCAGCTTATCCGGCGTGAAGTAATATGCGGGAAGCCCGGTGATGCTCTGCACATCCTTGGGATTCCACTTTCCCTGAAACTTCAAATTATGAATCGTGATGACGGATTTTATCCCCCGGTAGAAATCTCCGTCATGAAACCGCTCTTTCAGGTAAACAGGGATCAATCCGGTCTGCCAGTCATGACAGTGGATCAGATCCGGTCTGAAATCCACCACAGGGAGCGCCGACAGCACTGCCTTGCAGAAAAATGCATATTTCTCGATCTCCCAGATGGGATCGTCCCCGTAAGGTTTGAATCCGCCAAAATAGGACTCATTGTCGATAAAATAATAATGTACTCCGTCTACAACGGACTCCAGGATGCCCACATACACATTTTTCCAATTAAAATCCATGTAAAAGTGCGTCACATACTGCATTTTATCCTTCAGCTCCTGCTTCATGCAGGTATACTTCGGGATAAATACACGCACATCATAATATTCCTTATCAATACACTTAGGCAGAGACCCCACAACATCTGCCAAACCGCCCGTTTTGATAAAAGGAACCCCTTCTGATGCTGCAAATAATATTTTCTTCATTTGAAACCCTCCCAAGTAAGATACTCTAATTATACACTATTTTCTCATACTGGAAAAGTGTTTTTTTCATTCTTGCACCTATTCTTTGTAGGAAAGCCGGATATGGTCTGCAATCAATGCAATAAACTCCGAATTTGTGGGCTTTCCTTTGCCGATATCCACCGTGTAGCCGAACAGCGCGTCCAACGTCTCCATACGCCCCCTGCTCCACGCCACCTCAATGGCGTGCCGGATCGCCCGCTCCACGCGGCTGGGCGTGGTCTGGAACCTTTTGGCAATGGTGGGATACAGGATCTTTGTGATCGAACTGATCATCGATGCGTCCTCCACGGACATCATGATCGCCTCCCGCAGATATTGATACCCTTTGATATGTGCCGGCACACCGATCTCATGGATCATATTCGTCACATCCTGCTCCAGGTTATGCTGCGGCTCCTTTTTGACAGGCTCCCGCGGAATCGTCTGTCTGACAGTCTTGTCCGCTCCGCTTTTCACGGAGGGTACCGTGATCATGATCTGGAATTCTTTGTCGGCGTTCATCAGATTATCCAAAATTTTGTATATTTTTTCATTATCCTTTGCAGCGGTAATGTTTAACTGTTCCATAAAACTACCTCCGACCATACTAAATTTTACCAATTCATTATAAAATAACAGCCATTCTGACATCAACTCCAACTCACCGCAGGTTTTGAGGTGATTATCATTCTTCCGACAATTTGTATGATTTTGCGGCAAAATTTATGGGGAAATCTGCACATTGCCGCAAACGAATTTTGGGTGTATACTGAAACCAATCAATTCAACAGCGAGGAAAACCATATGACAAAACAGGAGATCAGTGAGATCAAGCGACTTCTCACCATCAAGAAATGCTCCATCACCCGCATCTGCGGCTGTTACGTGGATGGAGAAAAAAATAAAAAAACGCAATTTGCGCAGTCTTTCTTAAATCTGCCGGAAGAAGAAATGTTTAAATATTTTGACATTCTGCGTAAAAATCTGTCCGGACGATTGGGCAAAAATCTGCTGGATCTGTCCTTTCCTCTGGAATCGGAAGCAAGCGGAGGCACCCAGAATTTCATGCTCCGCCTCCGGGACAGCAAGCTGAAGGACGAGATCCTTCTGGAGGCTTTTTATGACCGGGTGATCGAGACTTATGAATACGTGGGAAATTATCTGATCCTGCTGATCCATGATGTCTATGACGTTCCCGGCAAAACTGCCGACGGACTGGATATGGACGATGCCTCCGATGAAGTCTACGAATACATCATGTGCTGCATCTGTCCGGTGGAACTCTCCAAACCCGGATTGTCTTACAATGTGGAGGAAAATGCGTTTCAGAACCGGATCCGCGACTGGGTCGTAGGTATGCCGGAGACCGGATTCCTGTTCCCCGCTTTCAATGACAGAGGCGCCGATATTCACAGTGCCCTCTACTACTCCAAAGATGCCGAGGAACTGCAGGAAACGTTCATGGAGCAATTGTTGGGCTGCCCCACCCCCATGTCCGCAGGCGCCCAGAAAGAGACCTTCCAGACACTGATCGAGGAAACGCTGGGAGAAACCTGTGAACTGGAAATGGTGAAAAATATCCATGAAAAATTTCAGGAGATGGCGGCGGAACACAAGGAAGATCCCGCGCCTCTCGTATTGGATAAAAACGAGGTGAAAACCCTGCTGGCAGGCAGCGGCGTTGCCAATGAAAAACTGGCAGAGTTCGACACTTACTATGATACCGCCGCCGGAGATCAGACCACTCTCTACGCCAGCAACGTATTCAGTTCCCGCACTTTCGACGTGAAGACGCCGGATATCGTGATCAAAGTAAGCCCGGACCGCACGGATCTGATCGAAACCAGAGAGATCGACGGCAGAAAATGCCTGGTGATCCAACTGGACGGCGAAGTGGAAGTAAACGGCATCCGCGTGCGCGGATCAGGCTCCGCTGCGGGCACAACCGCCGCGGACACAGACGATATCTGACCGGTATCCGACCGATTTAGGCAGATTTTACGGCAGACTTTCCGACAAACACAGCGCGCCATATCCCACTCTGTCATTGGGGTAGGCGCGTTCTCCACGTAATCTGCGCGCCCCCGCCCGCAGATACGCTTTCACTTTCTCCCCGTACAAAAAACGATCATTTCCCCGCACAATTCCCCATTCCATCAAAAGTGCCGCCGCTCCCGCCGCTATGGGCACGGCAAAAGAAGTCCCTGTGACGGGCACATAGCCGCCGAACAGATCCGGTGCTGAAACATTGACTCCAGGAGTCACAATATCCGGTTTGACAAGCCCTGCCGTCACCACTCCGATCGTCCTGTCCTCATCCGCATAGCCCCTTCCGGAAAAATCCGCATAGGCATCATATAACGCGTCATAGGCTCCCACCGTGATCACTTTTGCGGCGGTGGACGGGATCGTTAGGGTCACCTCCGGCGTCGGTGTAAAGAAAAAAGTGCCGGCATTTCTGGCCGCTCCATCCGACAGATACAGATAATACTGCCCCGTCACCACGCGGACCGGCTCCAATTCGATGGTCCAGATCCCACTGCTGATATAAGGTGTGCCCTCAGGCAAAAATTCCAGATAAAGCTCCTTTGCCACCGCGTAAGGTGCCGGCTCCCCCTGATAGGCAAGAATTTTTGTATTTTCCAGAAAAACCGTATACTTTCCCCCGTTGATCGGAGCAGTCATCTCCACCCTGCGTCTGCCGGGCGATACCAGATAGATCCGATATTCATCACTGTAGTTCTGCCAAAGCTGCAGTCTCAGATTCCGCTCATAATTTGCCACGGCAAATTCCTGTCTCGTGGTCTGCCCATTCTGCACTCTGCCCGCCGCATGACCGCCATTTGCGCCTTCATTCCCACTTCCCACACAAATGACGGTTCTGCCGATTTCCGCCGCATTGTCCAGAAATCGCTCCAGCAGCGAACTGCCGTCATGGGCACCGTAACTGTTGCCGAAGCTTAAATTGATTACCAAAGGCATCCCCAGGAGTTCTGCTTTCTGTAATCCCCATGCTACGGCCCGCATCAATTCCGTGGTGCGAGGAAAGCCAAGCGGGTCCGCAGATCCCAGCTTCACGATCAGGTACTCCGCCTTCGGCGCAGCTCCCTCATAGCCGCTTTCCGGATTCGCCCCCGCAGCGATTCCCGCCACAGCAGTGCCGTGTCCGCTCACATCCAGACTGGGCAGCATTCGGAATTGTTCCTCCGGATTGCCCGCAAGCAGCGCCACGTCGATCTGTGCAGCGGAAAATTCCGCATTCAGGGTCTGATCCCACAGGAAACGGATCCTGGTACTTCCGTCCCCGTTGCGAAAATCCTGACGCTGCCAATCAATCCCGCTGTCCGCGATCAGCATCAGCACGCCGCGCCCTGTCAAAAAAGGCGGTCCCTGTGTAACCGCAGTGAAACAGACTCTGTCTGCAGACGCAAAGCCGAAGCCTTCATCCGCAAAAAAGCCGTCCACAGAATAATAAAAGCGTTTGGGCAGTTCCAGATATTCAATCTCTTCCAGCGCCGTCACCGTATCCACGAGAAATTCCGGCACTGTGAGGATTGCATATCCCGCAATCAATATCTCCACCCGGATCTGTGCGTCCGGGCTTTCCACCCCTGCCACTGCTCTCCGCAAATCTCCGTGAAACTTTACGATCATCTCCCAGCTTCTGGTTTCCGGGAGAAATCCGGCATTCAGATTCTCCGTCTGTTCCCGTTCCTCCTCCGGGGTCTCCAGCGCAAGATTCAAAAGATTTTCCCGTTTTTGTTCCATCCTCTGCCCCCATATGCCGTTTGACCATGCAAAGCTTTGCAACTGTCACGTTATCCTATCATATGTTTTGTTTTCCTCATTGATGCAGTAAATTATGCGCCGGCTTTCCCAATCCAGAAAACTGCATTTGCGTTTTTCCCCGGATTCCGTGTATAATAAAAGAAAAGAATCATTTGAGAAAGGCAGGGAATCATTATGAGCACAAAACACCCCATTCCGGGTACGGACGGAAATCTTTATGTTCCATATGATCAAAGAACCGGTAATTCTTCTACTGTTTTTTTCACCAGAGACTTAAGTCCGGCGGGACTTCAGAAAATCTATGACCGCGTCAGTGCGAATCTGACCGGAAAGATCTGCGTAAAACTTCACACCGGCGAGGCGGAGGGCCCCAACATCATTCCCCGCCCTTGGGTGAAAGAATTATTTGCGGAAAAATTGCCGGATGCAACCATCGTAGAGACCAACACCTATTACGAAGGCAGCCGCTACACCACCGAGGCGCACCGGGAGACACTCCGGATAAACGGTTGGACTTTCTGTCCTGTGGACATTCTGGACGAGGACGGCGTCGCCACGCTCCCGGTAAAGAACGGCAAATGGTTTGATGAGATGCATGTGGGCAAAAATCTGCTGAACTATGATTCCATGCTGACGCTGACCCACTTCAAAGGGCATGCCATGGGAGGTTTCGGCGGTTCCAACAAAAATATCGGCATCGGCTGTGCGGACGGACGCATCGGCAAGAAAGAGATTCACACCACTCCCGGCCAACCGAATATGTGGAATATTGCCGAGGAGGAACTCATGGAGCGTATGACCGAAAGCACCCATGCTACCGTGGATCACTTCGGCAGCCGGATCTCCTTCATCAATGTGATGCGAAACATGTCGGTGTCCTGCGACTGCGAGGGGGCCGGTGCGGAACCCGTGGTAACACCGGATATCGGTATTCTGGCTTCTCTGGACATTCTGGCCGTGGATCAGGCATGCATCGACCTGATCTACCACCTGCCCTTCGGCGGCGGCAAAGCAATGATCGAGCGCGTGGAAACCCGGCATGGACTGCGACAGCTATCCTATATGAAAGAACTTGGCATGGGGAATGACAGATATACCTTGATCGATCTAGACAACGGAGAGAAAGAAATCACTGCGGAAGAAGCCGTGGCGGACATTCTCCCGCAGTGGAAGCCTGATGCTTATAATACCTTTAAAGGCAGAAATCAGATTTGATCCCATTTCATTTTTATTCCCGGAAAAATTCCTGCAATACTTTTACGGCATAGGCGGTGTCCAAGGCACCGCCTGTTTCTACGGCAGAATGCATGGCAAGCTGCGGCATACCGATATCCACAGATGCAACCGGCACATGTCCCGCGGAGAGATTCCCCAGTGTGGAGCCTCCCGCGATATCAGACCGGTTGGCATAGGTCTGATACGGCACGCCTGCCTGCTTGCAGAGCGCCTTCATCTTTGCCGTGGAAACCGCATCCGTGGTATACTTTTGTCCGCCGTGATACTTGATCACAATGCCGCCGTTCAGATAGGGGCGATTCGTCGGATCCGCTTTCTCCGGATGGTTCGGGTGCACCGCATGGGCGTTGTCCGCGGAGATCAGAAAACTGTCTGCGATCCACCGCTTCATAAGCGTTTTCGCACTGTTTTCTCCACAGACGCCGCACAGAGCTTCACAGATCCGCTCCAAGGTATCCTCCAGGAAAGTGGAATCGGCCCCCTGCCTGGTACGGCTCCCCACTTCTTCATTGTCAAAAACAGCACAGAGCGAAATATATTCCTTCGGTGCGGCAGTGACAAATGCTTCCATGGCCGCGTACACAGACTGCAAATCATCCAGTTTGGGGGACAGTACAAACTCACCGTTTCGTCCGAATATCCGCCCCTTATCTCTCACATACAGGAAAAGATCATGTCCCAATATCTGCTCCGGCTGTACACCGGCAGCTTCTGCAATCTCCGCCAGGAACATCTCCTTCTCATTCGCATCTTTTTCATTCGCATCTTCCGCGTTCCCGTCTTCCGCTGCGCCGTTCTCTGCTCTTTTCTGCACATCTCCGTAAAGCGGCAGCATATCAATCTGCGGATTGTACTCCACTCCCTTGTTCATATCACGGTTCATGTGGATCGCAACATTCGGGATCACCAGCGTATCCTTATCCAGATCGACCAGCCTTGTCACCAGCGCTGCGCGCCCCGTTTCTTCTGCCTGTTCCTCGATCACCACTCTCCCCGCAACGGAAAGGGGTCTGTCCAGCCAGGTAGACAGGATCATCCCACCATATTTCTCCGTGTTCAGTTTCAGATATCTCCTGTCCGTCACTTCCTCCGGATTTTCCTTGATCTTAAACGTAGGCGAATCGCTGTGGGCCGCAGCCATGTGAAATCCCCTGCACGCTCTGTCCTTCCCTGTCTGCGGCACGCAAAATGCGATCAGGGAGGAATCGTTCCTGGTCACAAAATAACTTCCGCCCGGTTCCACCTTCCAATTTTCGGCTTCACTCAGCCGCAAAAAACCTGCTCCCACCAACTTTTCCGCAAGATTGGCAATCACATGAAACGGGCTGGGACTCTTCTCGATAAAGGCCAGCATTTCTCTTGTATAATCTACAGACTCCTTATGCTTTTCCATAGACAATCCCCTCTGCCAGCTTGTCCGCCTTCTCCTGTCCGCAGAACAGACCGCCGATCGCAAGGCCGAAATCAATGGCCGTTCCCATACCTCTGGACGTCACCACATTGCCGTCGATCTCCACCGGTCCCGCCGTCACCTGCGCCCCTTCCAACTGGCTTTCGGAAGAAGGATAACTGCACGCCCTTCTGCCCTTCAGAATTCCTCTATGCCCGAAAATGCTGGGAGCCGCACAGATCGCACCGATATACTTTCCCGCCTGATAAAAGGCATCAATCTGCGCCATCAACGGCTCGCAGGCCTCCAGATTCTTCGTTCCCGGCATGCCTCCCGGCAGCACCAACATATCATACTCCTCAAAATTTGCCTGTGTAATCAGCTTATCCATCTTGACTGCAATGCCATGAGAACCCGCTACGATATCTTCCCCCGTGACAGACACCATATCGATGGAAAGCCCCAGCCTGCGGCAGATATCCACCACCGTGAGCGCCTCTATCTCCTCATAACCCGCTGCAAAAAAAACCGCAATTTTACCCATTGCACATACCTCCGTTTCACCTGCTATTTCACCGGTTCAATCTATGTTTTAGTATACACATTTTCTCATCCATTTTCAACACGGGGTTGGTTTTTTGCGATGGTTATGATAAAATAAAACATGCAAAGAAAAACAAGCGGCTGCGAAACAAGAGGAATCATACAATGGAAATCGAGCGAAAATATTTAATCAGAAAGTTACCGGATAATCTGAAGGATTACCCATGTCACCACATAGAACAGGCCTATCTGAATGTAGATCCTGTGGTCCGTGTGCGCAAAGAGGACGAACACTACTATATGACCTATAAAGGGCGCGGCATGATGGCCAGAGAAGAACATAATCTGGCTTTAAATGAAATGTCCTATTATCATTTGCGGGAAAAAGCAGACGGTAACATCATCTCCAAAAAACGCTATCTGATCCCCTTGGAAAATCCAGGATTCAAAGAAGGATTTCCCACTCCGCCGGAGGATTATGCACTGACAATCGAGTTGGACGTATTCGACGCCCCCTTTGCCCCCTTGATCATGGCGGAGGTGGAATTCGGCAGCACAGAAGCAGCGGATGCTTTCCTGCCCCCCGACTGGTTTGGAGAAGATGTGACCTATCGCAAGGAATATCATAATTCTTATATGGCGATGAAAAAACTATAAGAGCCTTACAGATGATCTTTATCCGCAAACCGCATTTTCGCGCCGGTCCGCCTGACCACTGTACCCTTTATCTCTTCCTTTGCCCGCTGTCTTTTTTCTTCCACCATGAGCTGTTTGATCTCTCTCAACATATCCAGCTCACATTTTGTACAATATCTTCCCGACCGGATTACGCAGCCGCATTTCTCGCATCTCAAATAAACCTTGCATCCCGGCGGAATCTGGAGTCTGCCATCCTTGAGCAGCTGATTGAGAACCGCAATTGACACTCCTGTATTCTCCGCGATCACCGTCATTGGCTGAGTCCCGCCGTTTTGGTCCAGGAATTCCTTTACTTTTCCGAAATCATCTAACGCCGTCTCCCCGCATTCCATGCATTCATAGGAGCCTCCGCCTTTATATAGCATTCGTCCGCCACAGGCATCGCATTGATATGGCACGCCTTCCAAAAACATTTCCTCAAAACTGCTCATATATCCCCCTCCTCTCCCTGCTGAAGCTATTTCTTCCCTTCATGACAAAAGAGTCCCCATGGCTTCTCGCCCTGGGGACTCTTCCAATTTTATTTCGTTTCCGTGGTTTCGGAAGATTCCGCCCCAGACTCTGCTTCCTTCGTCGGTGCGCTGGCAACCTTGCCGCCCAGGAATCCGGCCAATACCGCCGACAGATCCACACCTGTAGATTCCTTCAAACCGTCTGTCACCTGCACCACCGTACCCATAACATCCTTCATCAGCCTGGAGGAATTGCCGTCACCGTACATGGTGATCTTATCTACATTGGCCAACGGCTCCGCCGCATTCTTCACCACCTCAGGCAATGCCTTGAAGTACATCTCCAGCACAGCAGCCTCACCCATCTTGGTCATAGCTTCCGCCTTCTTCTCAATACCTTCTGCCTCTGCCAGCGCCTTGGCACGGATTGCCTCAGCCTCCGCAATACCTTTGGCGCGAATGCCCTGTGCCTCCTGCTCCATGGTGTACTTCTGCGCCTCAGCAGTTGCCTTCAAAGCCTCCGCTTCCTTCTCTTTCTCAAACTTCTCAGCCTCAGCGTTCTTCTGACGTTCGAACAGCTGTGCCTCGGAATTCCTCTGGATCTCGTAAAGCTGTGCATCTGCCTTCTGCTGTCTTGCAAACTTTTCAGCCTCAGCTTTCTTCTTTACCTGTGCATCCAGAGACTGCTCCATTACCTCAGCCTCTTTCTGCTTCAGGAGGATCTCTTTCTCCTGTCTCGCAATGTTTGCATCCGCGGTAGCGATCTCCACAGATTTACGCTCAGACTCCTGCTGGATCTGATAGGCCGCATCTGCGATTGCGCGCTTGGTATCCGCCGCTTTCTGCAGTTCCGCTTTGGTGATCGCCAGCTCGTTTTCCTTCTGGGCAATCTGTGTATCCGCGATGATCTTGGCCTCCTGTGCCTCCCGCTGCGCATTAACCTGCACAATGGATTTCTCCTTCTGTGCTCTCGACTGTGCATTGGCTATCTCCAGCTCACTGCTTACCTGAGCATCATTTGCCTCTTTCCTTGCGTTTGCCTGTGCCTTGGCAATCTCTTTCTCACTCTCCGCACGGGAAATCGCAGCGTTCTTCTGAATTTTTACGATGTTGTCCACACCCAGGTTCTCAATGACACCGTTTCCGTCCACAAAATTCTGCACATTAAAGCTTACAATGTCCAGACCCATGGCTGCCAGATCAGGCTCCGCATTCTCTTTTACCAGCGTTGCAAATTTCTGACGGTCGGAAACCATCTCCTCCAAGGCCATCTTGCCGACGATCTCACGGACATTACCTTCCAGCACTTCTCTCGCCACACGGGCAATGTACTCCGGCTTCTTATTCAGGAAGTTCTGTGCCGCCAGTCTCAGGGTGTCCGGCTTGTCGCTGATCTTGACATTGACCGTCGCATCCACGTTAATATTGATATAATCAGCTGTCGGAACCGCATTGGAAGTCTTTACGTCGATCGGGATCAACTGCAGATTCAGTTCATCCTTCCTCTCCAGGAACGGAATCTTCACTCCCGCTTTACCGATCAGAACCTTGGGATTCTTCCGCAAACCGGAGATAATGATCGCTGTATCCGGCGACGCTTTTACATATCCGGTCAGGAAAATGATAAGGATCAGCAAAACCACAATAACAATAGGAATCGCAGTAACAAATAATGATAAATCAGGCATTTCTCTCTTGTCCTCCTTCACCTTGTACTCTTCCGTACAACTTTGTCATTTTGTAGATCTTCTTCGCCAGTTCTTCCGTCAGCGCCTCAGACGCCATACGCCACTTCCAGTTCTCGCCCAGCGTAGAGGGAATATTGATGCGCGCTTTGTTATCCAGCTCCAGCCAGTCCTGCATCGGAATGATACACAGATCCGCCACACTGGCAATCCCCGCACGGATCATCTCACGGCACAGCTTTTTATCATTCTTGCAGTGCAGGTATTTTCTGGCAAATTTCAGATCCTTCCCCCGCATCTGACGGATAAAGCCCACCGTCGTGTCATTGTCATGCGTTCCTGTGTATACCACACAGTTGTGGTCATATTTGTGAGGAAGATACTCACTCTCCCCCTCTGAGTCAAATCCAAACTGCAGGATCTTCATATTGGGAAATCCGGTGCGTTTCACCAGTTTTCTCACACTGTTCGTCATGAATCCCAGATCCTCGGCAATGATCCTTTTCTTGCCCAGCGTTTTCTTCAAAGTGGAAAACAGCTCATATCCGGGACCCTTCAGCCACTCTCCGTTCACAGCCGTGGGCTCACCGTAGGGCACCGCCCAATACTCATCAAAACCTCTGAAGTGATCGATCCGCACCACATCATACAGTTCATAACAATGGGCAAACCGCTGCATCCACCACGCATATCCTGTTTCTCTGTGATAGTTCCAATCGTAAAGCGGGTTTCCCCACAACTGTCCGGTCTCCGAGAAATAGTCCGGCGGACACCCCGCTACCGCCGTGGGATATCCCTGCCTGTCCATCTGGAAAAGCTTCGGATTCGCCCAGGTATCCGCACTGTCAAAGGCCACATAGATTGGAATATCTCCGACGATCTCTATATTGCGTTCGTTCGCATACTGTTTTAACGCTTTCCACTGCGTAAAGAACAAATATTGCTGGAAAAAATAAAAATCAATCTCGGTCTGCAGCTGCTTCCGATACCGGTTCAAAGCCGCCTTCTTCCGCCTGCGGATATCCTCCGGCCACTCAATATAGCACACACCGCCAAAGGAATCTTTCACCGCCATATACAATGCATAATCTTCCAGCCAATCTGCATTTTTCTGCTTAAATTCCTCATAACTCTCCGTTTGACTGATCGTCTCATAGCCACGTTCAAAGGCTTTTCTCAACAGCGGAAATCGGGCATAATAAAGCTTCTCATAATCTATGGACAGGGCATCCTCTCCAAAATTACAGGAATCACATTCCTTCTGCGTGAGCAATCCATCTTCAACCAGCATCTCCAGATCGATAAAATACGGATTCCCCGCAAAAGTAGAAAAAGTCTGATAGGGAGAGTCCCCATAACTTGTAGGTCCTAACGGCAAGATCTGCCACAATGTCTGACCCGCCTTCTCCAGGAAATCAACAAAACGATAACTTTCTTTTCCGAATGTCCCAATGCCATATGCAGACGGAATACTCGCAATCGGCATCAATATTCCCTGTTGTCTCATGTGTTGTTTTCCTCCTGCTTCATCTTAAACTTCCTGTCATACATCTTCTTATCCGCCCGCCTGGACGTGTCATTGATATTATGATCGATCCGGTTATCGAACATATCATAACCGTAAGCAATTCCCATCTTGATCTCCGGATTCCTCTGGTTACGCTGCACCACAAGCTCCTCCATCTGCTTCATACGCTTGTGGCAGGTCTCCAGGGAAACCTGTTCCATCAGCACACAGAACTCGTCTCCGCCCATCCGATAGCACTGCCCGATATCCTGAAAGGTATCCTTGATAATATCCGCACATTCCCTGATGTAGATATCACCCTTCTCATGACCCAGGATATCGTTACACTTCTTCAGATTATTGAGATCAAACACCGCAATGATACAACGCTGCGGCGAGAATTCATCCCGGTTGGTATAATCCGCATAAGCCATGCGGTTATTCAGGCCTGTCAGCTGATCGTGATATGCTTTCTGTTCAAAATGCTTCGCCTGCACGCCGATGCTGATCAACTCCTTGATGGCCTTTATGGAATCCAGCCCCAGGATCACCGTATAGATTGCAAAGCCCAGGATTGCAAAAAAGCCGCTTCTGTTGCTGCTCACTGTATAATAAAATGCCATATCCAGGATCACGCCGACAGCACAGATCGGTAATGCGATCATATGTAACCGCAGCTTTTCCGTCATCCCCCTGTGCCGGATCTCATATAGTGCCATGCCAAAGAACAATGCCAGGAGCGCAATGATCTCCAGATGCACCACCCACAACGTTTCCCTCAGATCGTAGATATTAAAGATCTGCAAAAGCGTCGTGATCAAAGCGATCCCCATGGATGCACAAACACAGATATCCCAAAACTTTCTGCTGCGTACGCCGATATTCAGACCTTTGGCAAACAGGATAAACGGAACCATACCAAGATGCAACAAAAAACACGGCACCAGATACATCGCATGCCGATCCGGGAACAGCAGATATGCAATCTCGCTGTCCGTCAGCTTCCATAAGGCAATGACAATGGCAAAGATTCCCAGCATACTGAGATTGCCTTCCACTTTCTCCACATCCTTGTGATGATAAAATTCATACACAATAAACAATATCCCCAGCAAGATGCAGATAAAACAAATGAACAGAGCCGGAAGCTGCTGTAACAGCGCATGCAAAACAATCTCAAACTTCTCCCCGTAGTAAAAGGTCGGCTTTTTTGCTGTCATTCCCTTATAAACAGGATAAGTCACAACCAGGATCTCACTGCCCTCCTCGCCTTCCTCAAATGCTATGCTGTTCCAGACACCTCCCGGTGTCTTTCCAAACCTATTGCCCTGCGCCGGGCAGATATAATATACCTGTACGCCATCCACATAGACATATACATTCTGATGTTTTGTAAAAAAGACCAACTCCCGGTAAGCCCCTGTTACCTTATCGACCGGAAAGCGAAATTCCTGCCTGACACCGGCCGGAGCCTGTGGATCTTCATAACGCTCATATTCATAATTTCTGATCGTCTGATATCCATGCCTGTACTGTCTGCTGGTCGTATATACACCATACTTACTCCACGTCCGAAATACCACCAGGAAGAAAAGTACCGCCAATATCAGATATAGGATAAATGTATATTTCTTAAAATATCCTCTCATGCATTTTCCCCCCTACTCATTATAACATTTATAGTAGGTGAGATGCAATCCCTATCATCACTTGATCAGATAAACAAAATACCCTGCATATCCCAACAACATCAAAATGCCGCCCACGCGTCCCAGCTGTCTCTTCGGAATCACGCATACAAGGAGCAGGATCATCGCGGCCACTGCCACAATACTGTCTATCATAAAGTTTGCGCTATAAGGCACCGGTGTGATCAGCGCCGTGGTCCCCACCACAAACAAAATATTGAAAATGTTGCTTCCCACGATATTCCCCACCGCAATGTCTGCCTTTCCCTTGATCGCAGCTGTACAGCTGGTCACCAGCTCCGGAAGGGAGGTTCCAAACGCCACAATGGTCAGTCCCACCAGACGCTCCGACATTCCGAAACTCTTGGCGATCGCAGTCGCCGCGTCCACAGTGATATCGCTTCCCCATACGATCATCCCCGCACCGATCAGGATCATCACCAACATTTTCAGGATGGACTCTTTTTCATCCGCTTTGGTAGCTTCCTCAATGGCATCCTTGTCCGTCTTGGACACCCATACCAGATAAGATAGATACAGGATCATAAATACCCACAGGATTCCCCCTTCCATCCGACCTACCTGATTGTCCATCAGCCCCATGACAGCCAAAATGGCCGTAATTGCAATCGTAAAAGGCATTTCATACCGGATCGTATTCTTCTTCACCGCAATTGCCCGGATCACGGAGGTCAGTCCCAGGATCACCAGCACATTCATGATATTGCTCCCGACCACATTGCCGATCGTGATATCCGCACTTCCCTTCAAAGCCGCTGAAATACTCACTGCAGCCTCCGGCAAGGACGTCCCCATAGCCACAATGGTGAGACCGATCACAATCTGCGGAATTCCAAAACGATCCGCCACCTTGGATGCTCCTTCCACAAACCAGTCGGCTCCTTTGATCAGCATCACAAATCCCACTACAAGCAATACAAACTGAAGTATCATTTCCATATTTTCCCTCCTGTTACGAAATCCATAAACTAAAAATAAGACTTTCAGCACAAATGTGCTAAAAGTCTTGTTCTCTCAATAGCCGTTTACAACTGCCCTGAAAGTGTGCAACCACGACACAATAAAACAGACGCTTCTGCTCTGTTGTCGCCGGGATATGTTGATTGCACGCTTGCAACTACTCCCTTTTAACTGAAGTCAGCGTATCACGTTTTTTTCGCCCTGTCAAGTCGGTTTTTCGGGCTTTCCCGCTTTTAAAGTACAGGCACAGGACTCCAATTGTCAGCAATGTGACAAGCTCACTGATCCGCCAGTAGAAGGGACTTACAAAACAAACCTTCACACCGCCTGAATATCCGGATGGCAGGATCACTCTGACAAGATAATTATCTCCATAACACACCTGCAACTTTTCTCCGGTATCTGTTTTAGCCTGATATCCCTTATAATACAGCAGAGGAAAATCGATATAACTTTCTTCGCTGCCTATATTTTCACAAACCAATTTCACTGTAAGATATTGTTTTGCATACTCCGTTATTCTAACATGTTCTCCGGGAACCGCCCCCGCAAAAGAAAGTTTTCCTTCATCCACACCGTAGATCAAATATTCCGCACCTGATATATACCCATATCCCATTCCACCTTCATTGTATATGCGCAATTGATAATCTTCTTTACATGTAAACTGCCGCACACCATAAGCGGCCGTACACATACTAAACAGCGCCAATACTGCTCCGATCAGATACGTAACTCTTTTTTTCCGGAATATCCACAGGCAGCATCCAAAAAGCATGGTCAAAAATACCATTGCCCATCCCAGGAAACGATATGGAAACTGAAGGCTGCTGATCAACACTGCCGGTAACTCTCCCCATTTCTGAATGCTGTTCCATGGGAAATTCTGCAATGTCATACATAGCATGATCAATGCAAACACAAAAGAAATTTCAGCCGCTCGCCATACCGTCGTACTCATATCTCTGCCGGCTATCTTCCACCAGATCCATACACCCCCAAATACCACTAACGCCAACAAGCCTACATATCCCGGACTCAGTGCCACTACATTCTGAAATCCACGCTCTTCAAAACTTTGAATTTTCTCATCAGACCATATGTTTACAAGCATCTGCGACAAATAAAGCCCTCTGTCCTGTATGGTTCTGCCGGAGGCGTGGCGGATCCTGATATCCTGCGTCAGATAATAATCCAAAAAAGGAACGATATACCAAAAGTTTAAACCTATCACTGCCAATACCGCTTTTACAAGTGCCGTAAACACCGGCGTGCAAAACACTTTTCTGATACAGATCACGCAAAACAGGAGCATTAAAAATAGTGTAATCTCACAGGTTAACACATGCGTCTGAATAATACCAGTATACCCCAGTACCAAAGGAATCCATGCTTTCCTGCCCCGATCATTTTTCCCCGCAAAAATACAGTAAACCCCATAAAAAATAAGCGGAAGGAATGTGATCGCGCTTCCCTCTCCGATCGCATTGACGATAGCCACCCGATATAATCTCATAATGGACAAAGTATAAAATCCACTGCACATAAGCCCAATGCGATTATCCCTGAATATTTTTCCAAAACAGTACCATGCGATCCAAGCCGTCGCAAAATTTAGACAAATGCAATAAACATTGTAGGATGCGGTGATCGTGAATCCTGCAAGTCTGAGCAATGCAGGAAGATAAAACAGCGCATCACAGTAAAAAATGCCGCTGGCGTATCCATGTCCATACAGCCATTCTGGCTCGATCCGAATCGGAAATTGCCGAGCAAGAATACTGTCCTTCACCCCTTCTATTCTCATAAGATGATAGGTCAGATCCGCTCCGCTGTACATATAGCCGCCCAACTGCGAAAGCGACGCCATCAGGGCAATCCCAACCAAAACAATACCGGTCAGCCAAGTCTCCCTTGCAATACCATACTCTTTTTGGTAGAAAAATATTGCTATTCCAGCCATCCCAAGTGCACCTGCAAAACACACAAGCACAAACCGGATACTCCATAGTTTACCGGTATTTCGTATCAATAAATTCCCGGTTTCAACATAATATCCCCCCACATAATCAGCTACGACCTGCAAGTCATCCGTCGACTGAAATAACCATAAATAAAACGTAGTTTCCGCTCGTCCCGCATAAAAATGCTCTCCATTTGTCAAAAGAGTTCCTGCATTTACGGAATCATCACGAATATTGCAATATGCAGAATAATCCTGATCCGTGCGATAGTCAAGAATGATCTGATAAACTCCCGGCTTTAAAGAAATATCTTCAAAAATTGTTCTCGTCCCACTATCTTCCGGCGCAAATACATAGCCTCCATCGAACTCCTGCACTGACCTGCTCATGATCAATTGAAAAAAACAAATACAAAGCAGGATACAAATCACTCCGATATATATCCAAACTGCTTTTTTCTTTAAAAAGCTTTTCGCAAACGGATGCATGTCTGATTAATCCCTCCTGCAAGTTTTTTTGTGATAACGCGTACTATATTTTATACTAAAACAAAAACCCTGCATCCGCAAGGTTTTTGTCGATTTCAATATTTGTAATTTATACTGTTTCGCCAGATTATTCAGCCTCTGCATACTGTGCTGCCAGGGAAGAAATCGTACCGTCAGCCAGCTTCTTTTCGATTGCAGCATTGATCATGTTCAGCAGCTCGGTGTTGCCCTTCTGAACTGCGATCGCATATTCCTCGCCTTCAAATGCAGTGGGATCCTCCACGATCTTCAGGCCCTGATTGTCGCTTACATACTTTGCTGCTGTCGCGGAGTCGAGCACAACCACGTC